>Ga0154806_157_pt1 | contig 73175 bp, 48 predicted proteins | sample Rifle2008BG16ft_FD_105814 | JGI IMG/M metagenome (GOLD analysis project Ga0154806, IMG submission 105814) | candidate division Zixibacteria bacterium RBG_16_50_21
CCCTGATTTTTACATTGCCGGTAAGGTGATTGGGCTGATGCGGAGGATGTAAGTACTTTAGATAAATATAGTTCCGTAGGGCAAGAATGATCCCGCCATCTTTTTTCCAGCCGAGGAAGAGATCCTCGGCCACTGTGGAGCAGTTAGGCTGCCTCTCTTAGAGTAAAAGTATTGTGCTCGCTGTGATCCTCTAGCGAAGCGATGGATCTTTCCTTTCCAGAGATGAGATTCTTCCTCACTCCGTTCCTCAGAATGATAGAATTAACCCAAATCCCCTCCTTAGTCCTCCCCTTTAGGGGAGGATACTTGTCTCCCTCTCCTCGCAGGGGAGGGTGGGGAGAGGATTCCTGAATAGTTGCGACTGAATCTCAATTGATACTTGAATTGAGATTTGTCTTGACAGGTTTGCTTACTGCTTTAACTTAAAGCAGGCACATTTTAACAGGGAGGGTGCCATGAAAGTGATACAGAGATACGTAGTTTCATGGCTGAGCTTGAGTCTTCTGTTTGCCGCTGTATCCAATTCAGCCAATACCAGAAACAAAACTCCAATCAGGGAGGAAAAATCGGTCCCGACTGAGAAAAATTCAGTCGAACAGTCTCCTGACATAGCAGGACAACCGCAAATCCAACCGCCCACCGTCTTAGATGAGACTTCCCCCAACAATTTTGATACCGCTGGATTCAGCTACTACGACCTAAATTCCACCCCGAGAAATCCTCGGCAGATTGCCTTTGACCCCGCGACCAGAAATTCTGCCATCGTCTGGGCCAAGAGCCCCTATGCAACTCTGGCGACGAGAAATGTTTTTGCATCCCTGTGGATTAATTCAAAGACCTGGCCCGAACCACTGTGTAATATTCCCATGTCCCCAAGTCTTAGCGGCAGAGGAGGTTTTGCAGGGATTACCTGCCTGCCCCGCAGCCGCAGGTTTATCCTCTACGCCCACCATCCTGAAGCTCCGCGAGGTGTTTTTCTGGCGGCTGAGGAAACTCCGGGCGGCTTCGACTGGGAAGATGAATTTCCTACGCCCGATTCGGCAGCCGGTCACACAGAACCCGGGATGTGGCCCACCGCGGCGGGCGGATTCTTGATTGATACTGAGGATTACGATGGCGACGGAAGCTCAACCGATACCATTGAAGTCATCCATATTTTCAGTCACAACGGAGATTTGACAGGAGTTCCTCACCCTCACGTCTATGCCAGGGCTGTAGATTCAATGGGAGCCTGGATTTTTCCCGGTTTTAGCGCCGGTCTGGGAATGCTGACCGAAGCATCGAACAAACCCACTCCTACGGTTGTAACATCCAAGAAATCCCCTAAGGTGGCTCTTATCTACACAGTCTACGAGGACTCTGTTGATGCTGAAAACATTTATTATATCGAATCAACCAACGGAGGACAGGACTGGGTCAATGCCGGAAGCCTGGCTCCCTTTCCCAGAGTGAAAGTCACTGACTACGGTACAGCCAATCCCGGCTATACCACAGGAGATTTCATGGGGGTCTATGATATGAACGACTCTCTGGTCATCTCGTTCACGGAGTACGTTTACTACGACCCACTCACAGGAGGCTGGTCACAGGAAGCCAATATCTACGTCTGGACTAAACAGTGGGGCAAACGCAAAGCAGTGGACGGAAATTTTGACCAGATGCCCGCTCAGGCTGAAATACCCGGCGGAACCAGGAGACTGACCCTGAACTGGCCGCACATAGCCGTGCACGACGGAATTTGGAATCCTTCCAGACTCAACTATTACCTAATGACTTATGTTCAGTATGGCGGCAATTCTCAATCAGAATGGTCTAACACTGCTGATAACGGCTTCTTAAATGGTGAAATTTACCTTGTCGCCTCCACCAACAGAGGCAAGACCTGGAGCAACCCCATAAACCTGACCAATTCCAGAACCCCGGGCTGTACTCTGGGAACCTGCTCCGGCGTCAGCTTCGCTTCCTGTGCCGAAGTATGTAATGACACCGTTCATATTGCCTATATGAGTGATCTTTATGCAGGCAGTTTGGTCTATGGAGAAAACACAACTTCCCAGGGGACCAATAATCCTGTCATATACATGAAGTATCCTCTGGGTTTCATAGACTGTTTCCCGGTTCCTTCTTTCCTTCCATCTGAATTCATTCTCAACCCCGAAGGTACTCGGACGGAGACCCTCTGGGTCTATAATCTAATCTGCGCTGACTTAGTAGTCGACAGCATCCGTCTGGCTCAAAATTCTCCCTGGATCACGATTGACAGCGGTGTTAATGGTTTCACAATTCCGGAAGGAGGCCCGGATTTTCCGGTGATATTTACAGTCAACGACGCTGGCTTGTCTGACGGAGTCTATGTCGATACGCTTAAAATGTACACCCAATCTCCCAACAGTCCAGTAGTGAGAATCGTTGTCCGAATGGTCGTAGACAATGTCACCCCTTACATTACACCTTCTTGGAAAGACCTAGATAACGGCGTTATAAGACTTCGGGTGTCCAATGTCGGCAATATAGGACATCAAAATTCGGAGGCCGGTTTCTACCGCATCATCGGAAACGACACCACCAACAACCTCTTCGATGGAACCACATTCATGGCAGTAGTCATGAGCAACGGAGACACCGTAGCCGGCCGCTGGATTTTTGGCTCTCAGCACATGTGGCCGCTTGATACCCTGCTGGTTTTTGATACTACCTTATCCTCAACTCTGCAGAAACCCGGCAGCAAAGTCAAAATCCCTCCCGGAGACTATCAGGTAGCCCGCACCGCCTACGCCTCATTCTTCCCCTTTGCCCTGGGAGTCGAATATCCCGGCCCCTGGTTTGGCTTCAGAATCAATGAAGAATGGTGGCTGCCAAGAATGCCTGACCCGATCTGGAATCCCTCCTTTGTGCTGAACTGCCAGACCATCGAACCGATGAACCCAGGCCCTTCGTGGTGGCCCACAACTCAGGCCTTTGATCCCAATGCAACCACTGTTTACTTCGGAAAGGGATTGGATTGGGATGTATACGGCAACTCAGATCCGATAAACTTTGGCTGGGCAGCATACGGAACCGGGTTAGTATGGCAGGAGGGTAGTGATACGACATATTATGAAGATTATGGTGATTATATCATCCCCTATCCGAATGGATTTTACGCTTTTGCTGCCCACCTGGACAGTTCGGACAATCCCGACCCCTATTCAATGCATATAGTCAGTAATGAACGTTTCATATACCCTGCTGCCGATTATGTTGACGGAGAACTTTACCAAATGGCTGCCGATACCGACACTAATCAAATCAAATATGCAGACTCGTTGAGATACTTCGGAGTAATTGCGCCAGCGGACTTCAACACTGTTCTAACAAGCGTCAAAATGACTCCACCCTTCAGCCCGACCGCTGTAGTTAGTCTCGTGGGCGTGGTTGGAGATTCTAACCATTCAATCTTTGGGTGGTGGGGCTGCAATATTTTGAATTCAACTTATGATTCAATTAGGAATGTCTTAGGTCTTGGGGGGATTGAAAGCCTCTCGGAAAAATTGAATTGCTGGTACCCGGATTGTATCGGTCGCCCAGGTGACGCAAACGAAAGCAATACTTACAGCTTGGCAGATGCAATTGCCATTCTCAACTACGTCTTTAGTAAAACGGGTTGCAATCCCTTGCCTCTTTGCTGGGTATCGGGTTACGTTTGTAGAGGGGATTGGAACGGTTCCGGGACAATCACTTTGGGAGACGTGGTGCAGTGTGTGAATTTCATATTTGACAAACCGGGAGGGCCGTGGTACCCTGTTGCCTACGGACTCTGCTGTATTCCATATGGTCCATAATCCAGTGCCATCTCGTCCACTTTTACTGGCGGCTGAGAATCATTTTTGACAAAATTTCCTTTTCCTAACTTCGGCACCAGAGTCGAGCAGATAACCCAACATCGCTAATGGAAATGCCCCCAGTATCATCAAGTAACACAATAGGATACAAACTCTCCTAAATCAGCCGGCAAATATTTCTAGAACCCTCCCTCGGCAACCCTTTTGCTTTTTACTCCCTTGCCGTGACCGAATCAATTCTCAAATCATCGTTAAAGGAGGCAAAATGACCAGCTGGATATTCGCCAAAAGAGCTGCCAGCATGGAGACCTCAGCCATCCGGGAGCTTTTAAAGCTCACCGAGCACGCTGACATCATCTCTTTTGCCGGGGGACTGCCCGCACCCGAGCTTTTTCCGGTAGAGGGAATCCGCCGCGCCTGCCAGGACGTTTTGGAGCATTACGGGCCCAAAGCTTTGCAGTACAGCATCTCCTCCGGAATCCATGAAATCAGAATCTTTCTGGCCGATAGGCTGAAAAAAAGAGGCATCGAAGTCAGCGAAGACAATTTCATCATCACCGGAGGCTCCCAGCAGGGCTTGGACATCATCGGCAAAGCTTTTCTGGACTCGGGAGCCGTGATTTTGTGCGAAAACCCCACTTACCTTGGAGCGATTCAGGCCTTCAGCGCCTATAGACCGGCCTATGTGACCGTGGAAATGGATGAAGAGGGGATGATCATAGACGAAGTCGAAGCCAAGATAAGACGCTATCATCCCCGCTTTATTTATACCGTGCCGACCTTTCAGAACCCCACCGGCCGGACCATGTCATATAAGAGAAGAGTACAATTAATCGAATTGGCCAAGAAATACAGCATCCCCATCGTGGACGACAACCCTTACAGCGAATTGAGATATTCGGGCGAGGAAATGCCCTCCGTGAAGGCCTTAGCCGGCGACTGGGTGATTCAGTTAGGGACTTTTTCCAAGATTGTCTCCCCGGGCTTAAGAATTGGCTGGATCGTGGCTCCTCTGGACTTAATGCCGGTGTTGGAAAAGATGAAGCAGGCTCTCGATCTGCACACCAACACTTTTTCTCAGTACGTGGTCTGGGAGTACTGCAAAGAAGGGAGATTGGAACAGCACATAGAGAGGCTGAAAAAGGCTTACAAGCAGAGAAGAGACGTAATGCTGGAGGCTATGGACAATTACATGCCGGAAGAGGTCTTCTGGACCAAACCGGAAGGGGGATTATTCTTGTGGGTGCATCTGCCCCAGGAAGCCAACTCCACTCAGCTCTTGAAGTATGCCATTGAGAATAAAGTAGCCTACGTGCCCGGAACCGGCTTCTTCCCCAACGGCGGCGGGTATAACACCCTGAGAATGAACTTCTCCAACGCCAACGAAGAGAAGATAAAAACTGGCGTGAAGCGGCTGGCAGAAGTCTTTAAGAAACACATTGAAAGACCTGTAATGGTGGGAACATAAAAGATAAGGAAAAGAAATGACGGTCAGGGCAGGCAGTTGACATCTTCCCTGACCGTTTTTAATGTAAGGTAAATTTGAACATGGAAAAGCGTCTCCTTTTAGGCAACGAAGCGATCGCCTACGCCATCTATCACAGTGGCGCTTTCGGGACAGCCTATCCCGGCACCCCAGCTACAGAGATTCAGGAGACTTTAATCCGCCTGTACAAAAAACATCCTGACGCCAAGAATCTCGCCCGTTGGTCCATAAACGAGAAGGTAGCCTTTGAAAGAGCCATCGGTCTTTCTTTTGCCGGAAGAAGAGTTGCCGTCTCCTTCAAGCATGTGGGACTAAACGTTGCTTTAGACCCGTTTATGAGCGCAGCCATTGTGGGAACACCCGGACTGGTCGTGATTTCAGCCGACGATCCCGGCATGCACTCCTCCCAGAATGAGCAGGACAGCCGGGTCTTGGCCGACTTTGCCATGATTCCCTGCTTCGAGCCCTCCAACTCTCAGGAAGCTTATGACCTGACCAAGAAGGCCTTCCAGATTTCAGAAGAACTGGAACTGCCGGTCATGATCAGGATGGTCACCCGAACTTCTCATGTCAGAGGTAACGTCACCCTGGGAGAGAAATCAGAAAAGATTTTACAGAGAGAGGTATCCAAAGACCCCAAAAAGTGGGTTGTCTTACCCGCCTTTGCCCGCCCCAACTATCAGAAGCTGTTGGAGAAAAAACTGCCCTGGCAACATAAGTTGTCCGAGGAATCTGAATTCAACCAGTTAGTCCTGCGGAGCAAGAAAAGAGGCATTATCGCCTGCGGCAACGCTTTCAACTATGTAATGGAGAATGACGACGGCGATTTCTCTTACCTGAAAATCGGAACCTATCCTTTGCCGGTGGCAAAAATCAAGAAGTTGGCCGAACATGTTGAAGAATTAGTGGTAGTCGAGGAAGGATACCCTTTTGTGGAGAGGCAATTGCCCGCCATACTCTTCAAAGACCGTAATATCTCCGGCAAACTCGATGGCCGCGTCCCCATGTCCGGTGAGCTCCACCCCGCTTCCCTGTTCAAATTATTCAACGGCAAAAAGCCGCCCGAACCCAAGCCTCTTCCAGTCCGCCCGCCAGCCCTGTGCAAAGGCTGTCCGCATGACGACACCTTCTATGCTTTAGAAGATGCTCTGGACGGAAACGAATTCTACGCCTTCAGCGACATAGGATGTTACACTCTTGGGTTACTGAAACCGCATAAAATAGGCGACGTGGTGGTATGCATGGGGGCTTCAATCTCAGGCGGAATCGGCGCCTCTGAAGGGGGATTGAAAAAAGTCATTTCCGTAATCGGAGATTCAACCTTTACTCATTCCGGCTTGACCGGCCTGGCTGAGGCGGTCCACAACAATTCCAACCTTACCCTCTTTATTCTAGACAACTGCGGCACCGCCATGACCGGGGGACAGCCCACCTTGACGCCTAATCAGACCTTAGAGAAAATGGTTGCCGGTCTGGGAGTCAATTCAGAGCATCTGAAAGTTATCACCCCTCTGAAAAGATACCGCCAGACTAACTCTGAGATAATCAAGAGAGAATTAGAGCATAAGGGCGTGTCAGTTATCATCGCCCGCCGCGCCTGCGTGCGATTAAAAAAGGATTCCAGTGATTGACAAAGCCAGCATTGTCTTAGCCGGAGTGGGCGGGCAGGGAATCGTTTCTTTAGCCCAGCTTTTGTCTCAGTTGGCAGCCGACCAGGGTTTAATCGTCAAGCAGTCCGAAGTCCACGGCATGGCTCAGAGAGGTGGCTCTGTCTCCTCACACGTCAAATTCTCCCAAAGGCCGGTGGCCAGTGCCATCATTGCTGAAGGAGAAGCTGATTTTGTTATAGGATCAGAGCCGTTGGAGACTCTGCGGGCCCTGGAGTTCTTGAAGCCGGACGGGGTTGTGATTACCAGTTCCAATACCCTGGAGAACCCCAATCAAATTCCTAACTACCCCTCGCTGGATGATATTTTGAGTGAAATCAAGCAGCACCGGCACATTATCATTGACTCATTGGAGCTAGCCAAGAGGGCCGGCAATCCCAAGACCGAAAGCTCGGTAATCTTAGGAGCCCTGGCCCCCTATTTGAAAATTGACCCGAAGCTGATTGAAAAGTATATTCATCATGCTTTTGACAGAAAAGGTGAAGAGGTGGTTAAGGCAAACTTGCAAGCTCTGGAACTGGGAAAAAGAGAATACGCCTACCAGAAAATCAAGGAGCTTCTGGAAAAGGCCCGTGCTGCCAGCCGCAATTCTCTTTTTGAGCCCGAGGTCTATCAACTCCTCTTGCTTTTGGACATAGATGTCCCTCAATATTTTTTCCTTGAGACTGACCAGATGGATAAGGCTAAAAAGACTTTATCCGACCAGGCCTCCCAATTCTCATCAGAGAAAGTGGTTCTGAAAGTCGTTTCCCCCGACATCAGCCACAAACAGGAAGCGGGAGGAGTGTTGTTTACTGAAAATACCCCCGCCAGGGTCAGCGCTGCTGTCGAAGCCCTGTTAAGAAACGTCCGGGAAATGGCCCCTTCAGCCCGGATGGAAGGAATTCTTTTGACTGAATTCATCCCCCACTCCTCTGAATTCGGACATGAACTTCTGATTGGGATTAAACAGGATCCAGCCATGGGCCCGGTGGTCACTTTCGGGGCCGGCGGAACTCTGACTGAGTTTTACGCCCAGAAGTTCGGCGATCAAACCACCGCCATCCACTCCACCTACAACCTGACCCGGGAACAGATTAGCCAGGCCCTGAATCAGACCGCAGCGGCTGACATTCTTTTCGGCAGGAGCCGAACTAAGTCTCTATTTTCTTCGGAGGAGCCCCTGGTCACTTTGATTGATAGATTCGCCTCCTTAGCGGAACATTTCACTCACTCCAATCCCTCCTCACAATTCGTTATTACTCAGGCGGAAGTAAACCCGTTTGCGGTCAGCGAGGGCAAGCTAATCGCTCTGGACGCCCGTTTGCAGTTAGAGGTAAAAAAAAACTTTGAACCGGCCCGCTCGGTTCACAAACTAAAGAATCTTTTATACCCCGAATCGGTTTTAGTCATTGGGGCTTCGGCTGAAAAGCCAAATCCCGGCCGTATCATCCTCCAGAATCTTCTTGAATCCGGCAAAATCTCCAAAGAAAAGATTTACCTTCTCCACCCTTCCGCTCCCCAGATAGACGGCTGTCAGGCCTTTGACTCTATCGACAAAGTCCCCCCTGTGGACTTGGTCATCCTGAGCGTGGATGCCCGGACTTCCGGGAAACTGCTAAAGGAGATCATCGCCAAAAAGAAAGCCCAATCAGCCATTCTGATCCCCGGAGGTTTTGGCGAGACCGAAACCGGAAGAGAATTAGAGCAAGAGCTCAGGCAGAATATCTCGAATTCTCATAAAGAACCGGACGGCGGCACAGTAGTCAACGGCGGGAACTGTCTGGGAATATTGTCCCCTTACTACAACAGCTTTTTCATTGCCAAATATAAGCTCCCCTTAGTTGAAACAAAATTCCGCAACTTAGCCAGCATCAGCCAAAGCGGAGCCTATCTGGTAAGTCAGATTTCTAACCTGCAAGGACAGATTTTACCTAGATTTGCCATTTCAATCGGCAACCAGATTGATTTGACCATCGGCGATTATCTGGAGTTTCTTAAGCAGGACCAGAGTGTGGACGTGTTCAGCATCTATCTGGAAGGTTTTAGGCCCGGCGACGGCAGGAAATTTCTGGAGACAGCGCAGGAGATTGTGAATTCCGGCAAGAAGATCATTTTTTTCAAAGCCGGGCGCACTCTCTTGGGTGAAAAAGCGGCCTTTTCCCACACCGCCGCCATTGCCGGTGAATATCGGGTGCTCAAAGCCGCCCTGTCTCAAGTCGGAGTCAAGGTCTGCCAGACCCTGCCCGGATTCATTGACGTCACCAAGCTGGCGGCCTTTTGGAGCAAGAAGAAGCTGGCCGGCAATCGCCTGGGAATTATCAGCAATGCCGGTTTTGAGTGCACTGTGGCGGCAGACAATCTCCACAGCATGAAATTAGCCCAGCTTTCCCCGGCTACCCTGGGGAAACTAAAGCAGCTGCTCCCCCCGGGCATTGTGGATGTCCATCATCCTATTGATGCTACACCTATCACCAACTCGGAGAAATTCGCTCAAATGGTTCAGGCTCTTCTGGAGGATCAAAGTGTTGATGTTGTCGTCGCTTCACCCCTCCCTCCGACACAGACCTTGGAGAATTTAGCGCCCGGCCCCGGTCACACTGAAGATATTTATCGCCCAGGCAGCCTCCCCATGCACCTGATTGAACTCAATCAAAAACACGATAAGCCCATTTTAGCCTGCATAGATGCTGGACCGCTTTACGAGCCCTGCGTTCAGCTTCTGGAGCAGAACGGGATTCCTACTTTCCGGAAAATCGACCGCGCCCTGGCTGCCCTGAATCTCTACTTAAGTTAAAATCGGACCTGCAGCAGTCCCTGGTGAGGCGTTAAGAAAGCTATCACCAGAGTGGTCAGAATTGCCGCCCAGATTGCCACATAGAGCGGCACAAATTTCTGCCTTCTTTTCAACATCTCCGGGCAGAGAATCGGCTTGCCGGCAAACTTCCCTCTCGGTTTGCTGGGGAAAAGGAAAGTTTTGTAGGTTTCGATGGTGGCCACGGTATAGCCCAAGGCTCCCACGCAGATGAAAAGATACTGGTTAGTGAAATTGGCCAGAATCAAGGCGTAGATGAAGGCAATAACCGGACTGCGGAAAAACTTAAGCAGCTCAAAACCCTCTAGAGGCGCGTCTTTCCAGGCTCCACCAACAGCCGAAATCCATCCCCCCACCGTCCCGATGCACAGGACCACTACCAATCCAGACACATTCCACTCGGTCTTCTGGAGACCGTAGACCCCGGCCATGGCGGTAACCACACCCAGAAGATATAAGGCTCCAATGATCAGCCTTCTGCCTCGCTCTTGAACAATCTTCCCCTTCACATGAAATTGCATCGGAATAAAATACTTAGACTGGTCTTCCTCTCGAAGAAAGGTTTTGTAAAATTCCAGAATCGCTCGCTCTACACCATAGGTAAATCCAAAGAGTACTACCACCTGGCTGGCTTGAGTGAGGTCAATCCGAGTAAGCAGCCAAACCACCGTCCCAACCATCGCTCCGATGACAGTGCTTCGAAAATATTTCCTATAAGTAAATCCCTCGTGGGGTGAATCTTTGTACATTCCCCAGGTAGAAGTGTGCAATCCTGCCAAAAAGCCGATTATCAGTGCAATCAGGATCTCCATGACTTTCGTTTCTCCATTTCTAATCTACTTAGCCGAAGAATAAATTTTCTCAATCAGCTCTAAGTCTTTTTGCGCCAGTTCCAGAGTGTAGAGAGGCTCATCTCCGGTTCGCAGCGATTCAAAAAAATCTCGAAACAAGGCCTTGTATCCGGCGATGTCCGAAAATCCGGGCAGTATAATCTTTTTTCTTTTCCCCTTTACGATTATGAATAAGCCATTCGATTCAAATGTAATTGAACCCTCTTTTCCATAGATACGGGAAATCCTCAGGCCTTTGAAAAGTGAAGGAATCTCCCAGGAGTAAAACAGGGCTCCCACCGGACCCTCTGCGTATTTGAAACTCACCAGATAACTTCTGTCTGCACCTTTAGAGTTACCCGGCTGAAATCCGTTAACCTCCGAGAGTGAATAACCCAAACTAGCCATGAAATTCACCCAGTGAACCCCACCTTCATACAGAGCTCCCCCCCCGGCCAAAGAAGCATTGTCCCTCCAATCGCCGGTCTTCTGCAATTTGAGCGCATTCACCTGGATGAATAGTACTTCGCCAATCAATCCCTGCTTGAGAATCTGGCGCAATTTAACCGCCAGAGGCTTGTAGTAATAGTTTTCCGCCACCAGTACCTTTTTGTCTGCCTTCTTAGATTCTTTTATTACTTTCTCAAAATCAGAGGAGTGCAGGAAAGGGGGCTTTTCCACTATCACGTGCTTGTCTGCCTGCAAACCTTGAAGAGCAAGCAAGAGATGCTGGGCCGGAGGAGTTGCAACCAGCACTGCATCGATTTTGGGGGTGTCTATGGCCGCAGAATAAGAGTCGAAATAGCCCGCCCCCCCGAACTTTTGATTGTAAAGGGCCGCTTTCTTTTTATCTCTGCTGGCATAGAATCTTTTCACCGATTTGTCAATTCTGGAAATGGTCCGGCTGTGCAGAGAAGTGGCAAAGCCGCATCCCAAAAAGGCCAGATTCAAGGGTTTATTTATCTGAACCGACAATTTGTCCCTATCTTAAGGTTTTGGAAATGTATTCTCCAACTCTTAAGGAATTGGCTGCGATGGTCAGGCTGGGATTGACCCCGGCCGAGGATGGGAAAACGCTTCCATCCGTGACAAACAGATTCTCCAGGCCGCGGAATTTACAATAGGAGTCCAAGGGGGAAGAGCGAGGGTCCAAACCCATTCGCACAGTTCCCACAGCATGAGAGAAGGTCTTAATTTGATGGGTGTAAAAAAACCAAGCACCGGCCAGGCGCAGAATGCGCTTGGCTTTTCTTACCAGTAATCTGGAAGCTTCCAGATCCCTTTCACTTTCCCGATAATTGATCAGCATTGCCGGCAGCCCCCACCGGTCTATTTTTGTTTTGTCCACAGTCACGCAATTTTCTAAGCGGGGCTGGTCTTCCGCCATGGTCAAAAGCCCGGCCAGATTCTCCAGGCCCCAGGAGACAATTCGTCCCACCGGCTTCGGCAGCATTTTTTTCACTAAAGCGGCCGGAGGGGGAGACTGGATCTGCTGGATGCTTCCCAGTTTGGTCAGCCGGCTGCGGCCGTTTCGGTCGCCAAAATAATAATCTGTGATTCCTAACTGTTTTTGGAACTGCTTTTCCCCGCTCACCCGGTAGGGGAAAATTCCGAACACAATCGAACTGCAGTGCCGCATCAGGTAGCGGCCGATCACTTCTCCGGCCGGGTTTGATTTTTCTAATTGCGAGGCCAGAAGCAAATGGGGGGTACCCAAAGCCCCGGCTGCCAGAATAAACATTTTTCCCCGGAAGAATTTTCTCCTTCCCTGCTCTTTGTCCAAACAGTGCACGGCCATGACCCTGTCCCGGCCTGTCTCCAGACGGACTGCGATGGTGTTAGCCTGTAATTCCATACCCTCCTCTAACAGGCGCGGCAAAACCAGGGTGGCTAGGTCGTTTTTGGCCCCGATGGCGCAGGCGTAAGTATCGCAGGTTACGCAGCGCAGACATTCCTGCCTTTTTCCGCTGTTGGAGTAGTTTATGGCCAGGGGCAACTGGAACGGCTTTAGACCGAGCTTGCGGGCAGATTGATCCAACAGCCGTGAGACCGGTGAGAGCTCCGGTAGGGCCTGGCGGTAATCCGAACTGCGGAAGGGCTCGCAGGGATCCTGGCCTGCCTTTCCGGCCACCTGCAGAATCTGTTCGGCTTTGCCGTAGAAAGGCTCTAAATCCCGGTAGGAGAACGGCCAATAGGCCTGGGAATCCCCGGCGATATCTTTGGCCGCTCTGAAATCCTCCTCCCGGAAACGCAAGGAAACCCCCCCGTAGAAAACCGAAGGGCCTCCCACGCAAGAGTAAGTTCCCATCACCAGCTGGCTTCCGCCCGAGATGACTTGCAGGGGGATATCGGAGGAGTAGTAAGGGGTCAAATCGACTGTGCTTTCAGGCAGCCAGTTATGATATCCCCTTCTGACCCAGTCCCCTCGCTCTATCATCAATACTCTTAAGCCGGCGTTCACCAGGGCATAGGCCGCCAGAGAGCCGCCGAACCCGCTGCCAATAATGACGGCGTCATAGAACAGTATCTGCCGGTTTCTGTTACTCATTTATTCGGCACATATCATAAACAGCCTTCGGATACTAGTCAAACTATTAATCCGCTAGGATAATCCCGGCCGGGGGGGAATAAAATCTTCTGGTCCGGTAAACTGGTTAGTGAACCAAGCTTCCCCAAAAGAACAAGGGCCGGGACCAGACGGCCACGGCCCTTGATTGCAATAGGTTCTTGCCCTACGGCGCGGGCAGACAGCAAGTACCGGATGCCTCCGGAGTCCAACAGTTACCCGGATCTATCCCCACACAGGGGGGTCTGTCCCTATCGAAAAGATAGTTCAATATGTGAATCACGTCTCCCAGGGTCAGTGTGCCGGACCGGTTGACGTCCCCTCTGCAGCTCGGAACAAAGCTCCAGCAGTTGCCCGGATCTGTTCCGACGCAGGGGGGCTTATTCCGGTCAAAAAGATAGTTCAGAAGATGAACCACGTCTCCCAAGCTGATGGTGCCTGAGTTGTTGAGGTCACCCGGCATGGAGACACAGGTGAATTCATCCGCCCCGATGTCCGGGTAAGTCGCGTCTCTGGGCTCGCCGTCGATGTCATCGCTCACCAAGGCCAGAGGGGTGCCCACGCTGTCCAAGAGCGTGTCTCCGGCGTGCAGATCGGTAGCGGTGAAGAAATTAGGATTGGCCGAAATGGAATTGAGATCTTTGCCGCTGGCGGTCTTGAGCGCGGTCAGATCAGTCTGATTGCCGTTCCAGTAGGCTAAATTGGAACCGGTGGTATAAAAATCATTGTAATTTGAGGTGACGATGGCCGAGGGGGTGTTAACGTAAAAGCTATAGCCTCCACCAGGATTGGCCAGAATGTTGTCCACTACATGCAGATTATTGCCGCTGTTCAGGTAGGCGGCTATCCCGCCAGTATAAGCACTGGTAATATTGACGCTGTTGTAGTAGAGATTCTGATAGGTGCTGGTTTCCAAATACAACCCTACCGCGGTACTGGTGCTCCCGATGGTTACGAAATTATTGGTTGTCAATCCTCTGTTCCCGGTTTGAGTGCCGTCACAGTAGTTGAAAACAATGCCGTAACCGGGGTTGGTCAGGTTGATCTTGTTTTTCTCAATCAGCAGGCTGTCGTCACAATCATACAACTCAACTCCCCGGTAATAACTGGCAATGACGTTGCCGTTGATCCAGGGGGAGTTATTGTACTGTAAATAAACGCCGCCGTAGGATGTATTGAAGGAATCATTCTCCACCCTGGTGCCTATCATGGGATTTGAGTTATTGATCCCTGTCATGTAGACCCCCCAGCCGCCGTTGCTCCCTTTATTTCCGCTGACGGCAGTATTGAGAGCCAAGCAATCTGAAGAGCCCACCAGCGCTTGATTGATTCCGCCGCCGGAATTCAAATACCCGATCAGCCGGTTATTGAGAATGCCGACGTTATCTATGCTTCCGTACAGATTGCAGGTTGTGGCATAAGAGGTGCCGGTGGCTTGCAAGGTTAGCTTCTGCAGGGTGATGTATTCACAGCCCCGCAAGTCTACCACATAGTTGTCTCCCGCAGTGGAAGCGGAGTAAGTAATGGTCACGTCGGCGGCATTGCCGCTCAGAGACTGGAAGATTACCGGGTAGGCCAGATTCGCCCCCGGCACGCTGGGAATGGAGATGTGCTCTGAATAAACCCCGGATTGCACGTTGAAAGTCACCGGGCCGGATACTCCCCGCAGGACCAGGTCGCTTACCGCGGCATTCAAACTAGGGTAATCGGCGTTGGGCGAAGCCGCCAGTGCGGACCCGACACTGTAGACTCCGGCTAAAGGAGTCAGGCTGGAAGGAGCAGCCACGAACTCATCTGCTCCGATGTCAGGTTTGGAACCGTCCCGGGACTGATTGTCTATATCCTGGCTGACTCCGAAAACTCCGCCGGTAATGGGGATAGCGGCGCTGTCCAACCAAGGGGAAGCCAGATGCAGGTCGGTATTGGAGACAAAAACCGGATAGATGGAGACCGAATTGGTATCCTTTCCGCTGACGGTCTGGAAGAGGGCAAAATCCCGGCGGTTGCCGTTGTAATAGGCCAGGTAGTTTCCAGGTGTGTAGTAATTATTGTAATTGGAGGTGGCAATAGCGGCCGGGGTGTTGATGTAAGTGGCGTAGCCGCCCCCATTATTGGCAAAGAGATTATTACGCACATTAATATTGTTGCCTGCGTTGACGTAGAAGGGAGTGGTAACCGTGTAGGAGCTGTAAATATTGATGCTGTTATAATAGACATTCTGGTAAGTGGAGGTCTCCAGATGAATCCCGTTGGCAGTACTATTTCCGGGAATGGAGACAAAGTTATTGGTAATCATCCCTTTGCCGCCTAACTGGCTTCCATCGCAGTAGCTCAATAACAGACCGTAGCCGGGCGCGTTCAGGCTCACCTTATTTTTCTGGATTTGGAGACTGTCGTCGCAGTCGTAATATTCAATTCCCTTGGTATTGGACGAGACCACATTGCTGTTGGCCCAGGGGGAGTCATGATAAGACAGATATATTCCTCCGTACCCGGTGGCAAAGGTGTCATTCAAAACCTTGGTGCCGGTTGATTGAACAGCGTTGCCCACACCGTTCAAGATTATCCCCCACCCTCCGTCGGAAAAGAGGTTGGCGGAGATCTGAATATTAGACGTGTAGCAGTTATCTCCATAAATCTGAGAGAGATTGCCCGAGGATGAGCCGGTCACAATTCCCACCAGCGCATTGTTCAGGATTTTATCGTTGTCGCAGCCGCCGTAAAACTCGACCGTTCTGGCGTAAGAGGCACCGACGGCCTGGAGGGTCAGTTTTTGAATGATAATGTAGTCGACCCCGTTTAGCTTAAAGACGTGGTTGTCGCCGGTTCCGGAGGCCGACCAGTAAACCGTAACATCCCCGCGGTTACCTGTCTCGGACTGAAAAGTGACGGTGTTGGCAGAAGTTGCCCCCGGGATGGTGACTAGACTTACCTGCTCATTGTACACTCCAGCCTGCAGATTGAAAATCACCGGTCCTGAGACACCCTTCAGGATTACATCATTAACTGCCTCAGTCAGAGTGGCGTAATCGGCTGTGGGTGAGGCTGCCTTCAGAAAGCCAATGGAATAAGTTCCGGAAAGAGGAGTTAAACTGGCGGGGGCTGCGTCGAACTCATCTGCTCCTATGTCCGGCTTGGAGGCGTTTCTGCTTTCCCCGTCGACGTCGGTGGTGACGCTGGAAATGAAAGTCCCGGCGCTGTCGATCCAGGGGGAAGATTGGTGCAGATCGATCGAAGATAGGTAAATCGGATAGATGTTTACTGAATTAGTGTCCTTGCTGCTGGCAGACTTAAAGGCGGCTAAATCCTTACGGTTACCCCCGGCCCAGTAAGCCAGGTAATTGCCCGGGCTGTACAGGTCGTTGTAGTTGGAGTTGGCAATGGCAGAAGGAGTATTGCAGTAGTAGGCGTACCCTCCTCCGGTATTGGCAAAAATATTGTTCTTAACTTTTAAGTTACTTCCACTATTGGCATAAAAGGCAATGCCACCGACATAAGTGCTAGTGACGTTGACGCTGTTGTAGTAGATGTTCTGCCAGGTACAGCTTTCAAAAAGAAACCCATAGGCGGTGCTGGTCCCGCCGCAGGTGACAAAGTTGTTGACAATGAAACCCTGTCCGCCGAATTGTGTGCCATCGCAGTAATATTCGGTTATACCGTATCCGTTGGGCGGGATGTTGACCTTATTTCTTTGAATCTGCACGCTGTCGTCGCAGTCGTAATAGTATATCCCGTACTGACTGCTGGTAATTACGTTATCATTGCTTCTAGGCGAACCCTGGTATTGTAAGTACACTCCTCCGTAGCCGGTAGCGAAAGTGTTGTTCAAAACCCGGACCCCGCTGGACATCACCGTACTGGAGAGGCCGTATAAGTGCACTCCCCAGCTCCCGTTAACCAGGCTGTTCCCGCTGATCTCGATATTAGAGTGAAAGTAATTGTCGCTGTATATGAGAGAATAGTTTGGCGAGTTGGAGCCAGTAGAGAACCCGGACAGGGTGTTATTTAAGATTTTGGCCCCGTCCACTCCACCCACCAGATCAAAGACCCTGGCGTAGGAACTACCAGTGGCAAATAAGCCCAAATACTGGAACGTAACGAAATCAGCCCCGTAAAGGCGGACTAGATAATTCTCACCTGCATTCAAGGCTTCCTTGAATAAGGAGACGTCCCCGGGTGTGAGAGTTTGAGACTGAAAAGTGATAGTGTTACTGGCGCTGGCTCCGGAAATGTTGTGAATCAGGGCCCTCTCATTATAATTTCCCGGCAGAAAGTCGAAAGTTACCGGCGCCGAGACTCCCTTCAGAATCAAATCGGTCACCGCTGCGGTGAAGGTAGTATAACTTCCGCCTGTGCCGATGGTGTAGGTCCCCGCCAGAGGGGTTAAACTGGAAGGAGCGGCCACAAACTCATCCGCGCCAATATCCGGCTTGGAAACGTCCCGGGGATCGCCATCAATATCAGTGGTAATGGAACCGACCGGGGTCCCCATGCTGTCTATCCAGGGGGAAGCTTGATGCAAGTCGGTACTGGAGAGAAATTGAGGATAGATGAAAATTGAGTTGCTGTCAGTGCTGCTGGCGGTCTTGAAAGCAGCCAGATCTTTGCGGTCACCTACCCAGTAAGCCAGATAACTTCCCGGACTGTATAAGTTGTTGTAATTTGAATTGGTAATCGCTGCGGGGGTATTGCAGTAGTATGCCAAGCCCCCGCCGGTGTTGGCAAAGATGTTGTTTCTGATTCTCAGATTATTGCCATTGTTGGCCACAAATGCCCGCCCCCCGACGTAGGTGCTGGTAATGTTGACGCTGTTGTAATAAAGGTGGTGCCAGACGCAGGACTCCAGATAGATTCCTTCCGCAGTACTGTTTCCCCCCACGCTCACGAAATTATTGTTGACGTGTCCCTGCCCACCAAACTGGCTGCCGTCGCAATACTGAAGAAGTATTCCCCATCCGTTGGCTGGTATACTGACCTTATTCTTTTCCACCCGAACGCTGTCGTCGCAATCGTAGACCTGAATCCCGTACTGGGTCGTGTTGACGGTGTTGCCGTTGACCTTGGGAGAGTCTTGATACTGTAGGTAAACACCGCCGTAGCCGGTATTCAAGGTATTGTTCAAAATCTTGTTTCCCTGTGACTGATTGGCGTTGCTAACTCCGACCAACACTATCCCCCAGCCCCCGTTATTGAGAGTATTCCCGCTGATTTCGCAATTGTTATCCGAGGAGTTGTCAGAGCGAATCAAATGGTAATTCACCGAGCTTGAGCCGGTAGCGGCCCCGGAAATCTTATTGTCTTTAATGGAGATGTTATCCGCCCCTCCCAGTAGATGAAACACGCTGGCGTAGTTGGTCCCGGTGGCATTAAACTTCAACTTCCGGAAAGTCACGTAGTCGGCACTGTCCAGCTTGACCACATAGTTGTTGGCAACCCCGGTGGCGGCAAAGAAAATAGTGACGCTGTCAGCATTGTCGACCTGAGACTGAAAAACTACCTGGTTACTCGCACTCGCCCCCGTAATTGGACCTATTCTAATCTGTTCATTGTAGGTTCCGCTTTTGACATTGAAAGTCACGCCCCCTGCCCCTACTCCCTGGGTATTTAGTGCGGCCACCGCTAGAGTTAAGGTTGCATAATCCCCCCCGGCTCCGATCGTTTTGGTGCCGGAAAGCTGTCCGAAAGCAGAAATACTTCCGGCCAAGACCAAAAACAAGGCTATCTTCAATGCCTGTCCAACCCGAAATAATTTAAACCCCAAAAAACTATAACCCTCTTGCATCTGTTCCTCCGTGTGAAGTTTCTTTGACCTTTTACTCTACGCGATTTGTTCTTTTTTAGAAGGATCGTACCCAAACCAAAATCTTTGGCTCCTAATTAAACGGATCTGGAGACATTGTCAAGGGCCATTTCGGCTTGTACCTTAGGGCACAAGCCAGAGAGTAATATCAAAAATCATTTCTTAGAAGGCAGATTCGGCGGGAATTCAGTCCGGCCAGCTTTTGACATGGATTGAAAGTGAACGCTTCTACTCTTAATTATCCTTTTTAATTAATCATGTTTACCATAATTCCCCAGCTCAAGTTACGTATTATATTTGACAACCAGATATATTCTGCTTTCATTAAAACTGCAACCAGAGAGGGCCCCATGGCGAAATTAGATGACTTGCTGGATCGAGTAAAATCTGCCGGTGCCAAGGCATTGGAGAAGGCTGATTCTGTCGACAAGACGGGAAAAGCCAATCCGGCAGAAGTCCTCAAAGAACAGGTGAAAAGCAAACTGGGGGTCAGCAAGCTGGTTTTGGCCTCCAATCGGGAGCCCTATGTTCATTTTTACGGCGACGACGGTGTTCAGCATTTCCGTTATGCCTCCGGTTTGACCATCGCACTGGATTCGGTTGCCCAGGCCACTGGCGGGATCTGGGTCGCTCATGGAGCCGGTCAGGCCGACAGAGAGGTGGCGGATGCCGAGGGAAGGGTGGCTGTACCTCCGGAGAGCCCCAACTATACCCTCAAGCGTATTTTTCTGAACAAGAGTCAGGAGAACGGCTATTATTACGGCTTTTCCAATCAGGTTCTCTGGCCTTTATGCCATGTGGCCTTTGTCCGCCCCAATTTTGATGTAAAGTTCTGGGAGGCATACCAGGAGGTGAATCGCCTGTTCGCCCAGGCCATTGTCAAAGAAGCCGGGGAGGAAAAGACTCTGGTTTTTCTGCAAGACTATCACCTGGCTCTGTGTGCTAAATACATAAAGGAGCTAAAGCCCTCCTTTACCACGGTTTTATTCTGGCACATCCCCTGGCCCAATCCGGAGATTTTTAGAATCTGCCCCTGGAAGCAGGAGCTCTTGGATGGACTTTTGGCCAATGATATTCTGGGGTTCCACCTGCGCTATCACGCCGACAATTTTCTAAAGACCGTAGCTTTGGAATTAGAAGCAAAAATCGATGCCGAGAAGGACATTGTGCTAAAGGAGGAGAAAAAGTGCCAGGTCCGGGCTTATCCTATCAGCGTGGATTTTCAGAAGATAGATCGGCAAGCGGCAGCTCCCGAGATTCAATTGGAGATGGACAAGATCAGGCGGAAGTACCGCCTGCAGGGGATAGAGTACATCGGGCTAGGGGTAGACCGGATCGACTACTCCAAAGGAATACCAGAGAGGTTGAAGGCTTTAGACCGCTTTTTTGAGCTCAACCCCCAGCAGGTGGGGAAAGTGGTTTTTATACAGATTGGGGTTCCATCCCGGACCAGTCTGCCGGAATATCAGGAAACTATCGATTTGATTGAGAGCATAATTCAAAAGATCAACTGGAAGTACTCGGACGGCCGCTGGAATCCGATTGTCTACATTCCCGAGCACCAGGATTTCGACGAAATAGTCCCCTTTTATCGCCTGGCCGACTTCTGCATCGTCAGCTCCCTGCACGACGGAATGAATCTGGTGGCCAAGGAGTATGTTTCCGCCCAAGTGGATGGAAACGGGGTATTGATTTTAAGCGAGTTTACCGGGTCTTCCCGGGAGCTTAATTCTGCTTTGTTGATAAATCCATACGACCTAGAAAACTTTGCCCAGGCCATCAAGACCGCTGTGGAGATGCCTCAGGAGGAAAAAATCACCCGCATGCACCGTTTGCGAGAAATCGTCTCCGAGCACACTATCTATGACTGGGCCGAACAGATCGTGGGAGACCTGGCCCGCATTAGACAATAGAAACTTTGAAATATCTGCTTTCCCAGAGAAACTGGACCGGAGTTGTAAAGAAGATCACAAAAGCCCGCCAGGTGCTTTTATTCCTGGACTACGATGGAACCCTTACCCCAATAAAGCCCCACCCCTCCCTGGCCAAACTCTCATTCCGTACTAAGTCAATACTGAGAGAACTATCCCACTTTCCCGGGATCAGCATCTGCATCATCAGCGGCCGCCCTCTGGAAGAGATCAGAAGAGTTGTTGGCTTGACAGGAATTACCTACGTGGGAAACCACGGAATTGAGATTGGAATGGGAAGGCGCAGGGTCAGCATTCCGAGAGCCAGCCAGACTAGAAGGAGCTTGTCATATCTATATGACAGGCTTGGACCCCTCGGCAGAAATTTCCCTGGATTCTGGGTAGAGAATAAAGGCTTCACCGCCAGTCTGCATTATCGCCAGGTGCCTGGGCAAGAAGTCAAAGAGTTATTGCAAGAGATTGAAAGTGTCCTGACTCCCCTTTCAGGAAAGTTTGTCGTAACTGCCGGAAAGAAGGTCTGGGAAATCAGGCCGAAAATCAATCGAGATAAGGCCTGGGCAGTAAAATTCTTGAGCCGTCAGTCCAAATCTGTCTCTAGGTTACTGATCTACCTGGGTGACGATTTTACCGACCACAAAGCACTCTTTAAGGTGCAGCATAATGGGGGCATTGCGATTAAAGTCGGCCGGGGCAGCTCGGACATAAACGGAGTTTATCACTTGAAATCCCCTCGAGAAGTATTGTCTTTTCTAACCAAACTAGCAGGCCTTATCAGGTTAGGATCAAATAGGCCATCTCCGGAAAATAGCTAAGGAGGAGTTATGCTCCAGAGTTTCGAGCACATCTTAGAAGAAATCAAACAGGGGTTTTTGGATTTTGTGGAGTTTCTGCCTTATCTGCTTTTAGCCATTTTGGTTGCTTTGGCAGGCTGGCTGATAGCAGGAGTAATCAGGAGAATTGTGGTAGCATTACTTTCCTTCTTGTTTGCTCGGCAGCAGGCCGAGGTGCCCGGTGCCCTCAGTCCGGAAAGACAGGAGCGCATGAGAAGAATCGAGTTGGTGGCAAGCCTTTTCTACTGGTCAGCCATTTTCGTCACTCTGGTGCTGTTTTTAAATACCCTAGGACTCCAAATCGGACAGGAAATCTCTTCTCGACTGCTGGACATAATCCCCCGCATTCTGGTGGCCAGCTTGGTATTGATACTGGGTATGGTTTTTGCCGTTCTGGTTGAGCAGGTCAGCCGATTCATTCTGCAGAAAGCCAGAACCGAGAACTATCTGCTTTGGTCCAGGATTCTCAAATGGGCCACGGTCGCCTTTACCATCCTGATGGCCTTGGAACAGTTGGGGATTGCCGCCCAGGTGGTGGTGGCCATAATTCAGATCTCGGTGGCGGCAGTGGCCTTGTCCTTGGCTCTGGCATTTGGTCTGGGCTGTAAAGACATTGCCAGAGATATTGTAATTGAGCTCTTCCGCAGAGAGGAGAAAGCCGAATAGATGGCTCTGGCCCGGACTCCTTTCCACTTCTATACCTCTCAGCCCTTAATCGAACTGACCGGGCTGAGAGCGGCAAACTTGAAAGAGCTTTTAGACCACATTAAGGAAGTGGACGGCTCCTCCATCTATTTCCACACCCACCACTATGTCCGCGAGCACCATTTTTTGTCGGATGAATACCCTTCCGATTTTGCCTTTTGGGTGGCGGAGATTCTGCAGGAAAAAGAGTTGGGTGAAAAGCTGACCATAATAGACTTAAGGGCATTTGGAACTATCAGAGAGCTGCGGGAGAAACTGGTCGAAGTCATTCAACAGCATTTGGAAAAAAACGGCCGCCTGACCGAGTCCCCTCCCGGACTGGAATTCCACTTTCGCAAGACTTTAAGCATTATAGTTCCGACCGGGATAACAGCCCGCAGCCTGGCGGAATTGAGGGCTGGTCTGCACAGGGTTGACATCAATTCCATCTACTACCACTTGGTGGAGTATCGGATCAGAACCGAGAGTCTGACTAACGATCTTTCCCTGTGGATACGTGATAATTTTCAAAAGGAGTCCCTGGCCAGCTCCATAGAAGGGCTTGATCCCTACTCCCTCACTTTGGAAGAATGCCGCAAGACCATGATAGAACTCTTGGGGAGGCAGGAGCGCAGGCAGAAACTGTACAACCAGTTTGCCAGATACCCCTCCACCGGTGTGGCTCAGACCCTGAGGGAGAAAAACTGGTTCAAAGACCTTAAGTTCACGTTCCAGAAAATATGGTATCAAGACTGAACCGGTTCCAGGATTACCGCCCGGTGATCGGAACCCCGGTCTGGGAGAGTATTCTAAGACTGGCCCAGAAATTGTCCGGAGTCAAGGTTAAAATGGTCAATTCAACGGCGGTGGGAGGAGGAGTGGCCGAGATTCTGCAGAGGCTTGTCCCCCTTCTGAATGATTTAGGGGTGGTAACAACCTGGGAGGTGATTGAAGGGGACGGGGAGTTTTTCAAAGCCACCAAGCTGGTACACAATGCCTTACACGGAGCCAGAGAAGAATTGACTCCAAGGCAGCAGGATATATACTGGACCTGCACGGAGAAGAACTTGCGAAAATTCAACTTTGCAGAGGATTACATCTTCATTCACGACCCTCAGCCGGCCGGTCTGATTCAGGCTAAGTCTCACAGCCCGGCCAAGTGGATCTGGCGCTGCCACATTGACATCTCATCTCCTTATTCACAGGTCTGGGAATTTCTCCGGCCTCTGGTTTGTCAGTACGATGCCTCTATATTCTCTGCCCCCAGCTTTGCCCAGAACCTCCCCATTCCTCAGTACATGATTTCCCCTTCCATCGATCCCTTGTCAGTAAAGAACCAGGAAGTGCCGCAGCACAGAATCAAGGAGTACCTCTTGAAGCATGAAATTGATCCCCGGCGCCCGATTCTGACTCAGGTTTCCCGTTTCGACAAACTAAAAGACCCTTTGGGGGTAATCAAAACCTATCAACTGGTAAAGAAGTCGGAGGACTGTCAATTAGTGTTGGCCGGCGGCGGGGCCACGGATGATCCGGAATCGGTCGAGATTATTCCTCGGGTCTATGAAGCGGCTGCTTCCGACAAGGACATTCATGTGCTGGACCTGCCTCCTAATTCTGATCGGGAAGTCAATATCTTGCAGTGGGCTTCCACCGTAATCCTGCAGAAATCTCTGCGGGAGGGTTTTGCCCTGACCGTGACCGAAGCCCTGTGGAAGAAAAAACCGGTGGTGGCCAGCGCCGTGGGGGGCATACCTCTGCAGGTTATTCATAATTATACCGGACTTCTGGTGCGCTCTATCGAAGGGGCGGCTTTGAAGATTATCTATCTCTTGCGCAACCCCCATGTGGCTCAGAGGCTGGGTGAGAACGGCCGCCAGCACGTACTGCAGAATTTTTTGATTACCCGGCACATCCGGGATTACCTTCTGGTCATGATCGCCCTGCGCCAACCCGGAGAGAAAGTAATCTATCTCTGAACTCCCATTCTCCTGAAAGCTTGAGGTTGTCCTCAAGCTTATAGGCTGCTTGCACAAACGGTTCAAGTAAGAAGTAATCACTTCACACTTCTAATTATTTCTACCCGCTTTCGGCATTCCAATCGGATTCTAAGGCCGTGCCGGACAAGAGGACGGCTTAGGGCGTTTCTCTGGCGAATTCTTTTCTGAAAAATTCTCCAACGGAATCTATTTCCTTACGTTATAGTATTTAAGTACATTCTAAAATGATAAACAAGCCGCTGACCCCCAGGGAAAGAGAGCTCTGCCTCCAGCACGCCGAGATGTGCCAGGTCCTCTCCCACCCCACCCGTTTGGAGATAATCACTGTATTAAGAGAGGGGGAGCAGACCGTGGGAGTGATTGCCAAACTATTGGAAATAGGCATGGGCAACCTCTCCCAGCATTTAGCCATGATGAGAGAGCGCCGTATCCTGAGCTCCAGAAAAGCCGGCAATCAGGTTTATTACCGGGTAGCCAATCCCAAGCTCTTGAAAGCCTGCGACCTGTTGAGAGATATTCTTTTGGAGCAGATTGAAAAGGAGAGCCGGCTCTTGATTTCTAAACCAACAACCGCAAGGAGATAAGGTGACCAAACTGACCAATTTTTCCATCCAGCATCCCAAACTGGTAATTTTTATTTCTCTCTTGGTGACCCTGCTGTTTGCCACCCAGATTCCCCGGGTCAAGACCGACACCGACCCCAAAAACATGCTCCCCGCCACCTCCGACGTACGGGTCTATAATGACCAAGTGGAAAAGGACTTTGGCCTGCACAAAGATGTGATTGTTTTAGGGATTGTTAATCCCAACACTGTTTTCAATTCCTCGACTCTGGAGAAAGTGGAACGTATTACCAATGAAGCCGTACAGCTCAAAGGGGTGGTCTGGGAAGATGTCATCTGCTTTACCACTGCGGATAACGTGGTGGCAGAAGGGAACAATTTGACAGTACGCCCGCTCTTGACAGCTATTCCTCGGACTCCAGAAGAAATGGAAGTTATCAGAAGAGAGCTGCTAGATAACCCGATCTGGGTTGACCGATTAATTTCAAGAGACGGCAAGACCACCGCCATTTATGTCCCTTTAGAGCCGGGGGCGAACGCTAAGACCATAGCCGACCAGCTACGGGAAATCGTGAAAAAGGAGAGAGGCCAGGAAGAGTATTACATCGCCGGGGACCCGGTGGCCAGAGACACTTTTGGAATCGAGATGTTCAAGCAGATGGGCCTCTTCTCTCCTTTAGCCGGATTAATCATGATGGTTGCGCTGTTTTTGATGTTCGGTAACTTCTCTCTGGTATTCTCAATTTTAGCCGTAGCCTTCATGTCAATCACCTGGGCCATGGGACTTTTAATCGGCCTGGGATTCCCAGTCCATATTATGAGTTCCATGATTCCGGTCTTTCTGATGGCTATCAGCACTGACAGCATTCACATCTTCAATGAGTTCTATTTTCGCTTTAATGAGATTAAAGACAAGAAGCGAGCCGTGATTGATACCATGGATTCAGTCGGAGTACCGGTAAGATATACTGCCCTGGCTACGGCAGTGGGTTTTGGAGTTTTGGCCATCGGAGGAATTATTCCGGTCAGAGTGTTTGGCTTGTTCGTTGCCTTCGGCACCATGGTTATCCGCCTGATGAGTTTTACCTTTCTGCCAGCGGTAATGGTTCTGCAGAAGGAAGAAAAACTCTTGAAAGCCGCTCAGAGAGACAGTTTGGATAAAGGTGCCTCGGCCTGGCTGGGCAAACTGGGTAAATTTGCCATCCACCGTCCCAAGACGCTTATGGCGTTGGGACTGGTTCTCTTGGCCTTGGCCGTAGTCGGAATTACCCAGATCCGGGTCAACAACAACATGGTCAAGTGGTTCAAGTCCGGAAGCGAATTGAGAAACGCCGACCGGGTAATGAATGCCGATCTGGGAGGAACTTCTCTGGGATATGTGGTGGCTAAGGCCGAGTCTAAGGGGGCCATCCTTGAACCTGACAATTTAGCTTATTTGGAAAGAGTACAAAAGGATCTGGAGCATGTTCCGGTGGTAGGCAAGACTTCTTCTCTGGCCGATCTGACCAAACGAATGCATCAGGTAATGAATCAGGACAATCCTGAATTTTACAAGCTGCCGAAAGATAAAAAGGTCATCGCCCAGTATCTCTTCATGTTCGGCATGGCGGCCAAACCATCTACGCTGAATAACCTGGTGGACTATCCCTACCAGCAGGCTAATCTCTTTGTCCAGCTCAAAACCTGGGACGCCCAGGCTATGCAGCAGGTTATTGACAGAATAGAGACCTTCCAAACCAAGAACCCTCGTCCTGAATTAATCTTAAAACCAGCCGGGACAGCTTACTTCAACTTGATCTGGAATAACGAAGTTCTCTACGACATGGTCAAAATGTTCGGATTGGCCCTGATTCTGGTTTTTTTGATTCTGAGTCTAAACTTTCGCTCCTTCAAGTGGGGACTGGTCAGTTACTTCCCCCTCATTTTCACCATAGTTTTGATTTATGGATTTGTTGGATTCATTGGGAAGGACTTCGACATGCCCATCTCGGTCCTTTCTACTCTCTCGCTGGGCATGGCGGTCGACTTTGCTATCCATTTCGTGAAGCGTTTCAAACAGAGACTAGCCGACGACAATAATCTGGAGCAAGCCTTAATCTGGACCGTGGAAAGGCCGGGCAAAGGGATTATGCGCAATGCCCTCCTTTTTTCCTTGGCTTTTTCAGTCATGGTCTTCGCCAGCCTGACCCCCTACATCACCGTGGGAATTTTCATCGCTGCCTTAATGATGGTCTCCGCTCTGCTCACTGTGATTTATCTGCCGGCCTTGATTGTGCTATTCAAAAAGTCTTTGACACCAGCCTTAGCAACCGAGAACCAATAGGAGGATTAAATGACAGTCAGCTTCAAGAAGTTTTTCGCCCTGGCAGTAATCACTCTGCTGTCGGTATCAGATATAAAGGTTTACGCCCAAAAAACCATGACACCTCAAGAGGTAGCAACCAATTATCAGAAGGCCTTTTTCTACCCCGGTAAAGACATGCGGGTGGTTGTTTTTATGCGACTGATTGAGAGCGGCGGCAAAGAGAGGACCAGAGAAATGACTCTCTTGCGCAAAAATACGGAAAACTCTCAGGATCAGAAGTATTTCATCTTCTTCCATCAGCCCGCTGACGTTGAAGGCATGACCTTTATGGTCTACAAGTACCCCCACAAGGATGACGACCGCTGGCTTTTCATGCCCGCTTTGGATTTGGTTAAAAGAATTGCCGCCAACGACAAGCGCTCCAGCTTTGTAGGCTCTGATTTTACCTATGAGGACATCTCCGGCCGTGACTTAAGTGAGGATGATTTCTCCTTAGAAAAGGAAGAGAAACTGGGAGATAGAGACTGTTACCTTCTGAAATCCGTCCCCAAGGACCCCAAGGGAGCCGATTACAGCTACAAGCTCTTCTGGATTGACAAAGTCAGTTTCTTGCCTCTTAAAGAGGAATATTATGATGTCCGCAAGGAACTTTATAAGGTCTTTACAGCGGAAGAGGTAAAGGAAATGGGCGGCTTTCCCACTGTCACCAAGCGCAGAATGGAAAACGTGAAGAATAAACACCAGACCCTGGTCATCTACAACCAGGTGGAATACAATCTAGATATTGAACCAGACTTATTCAGCGAAAGGTTCTTGAAAAGGCCCCCCACCAAGTGGATCAAACGCTAAAAGGAGGAAAAATGTACTTGGAGAAAACCTTAAGACTCATTGCCGGATCCTTCATAATAATCAGTTTGGCCTTAGCCTACTTTGTCTCCTACAACTGGCTCTTCTTGACTCTATTCGTAGGCCTGAATCTGTTCCAGTCTGGGATTACCAACTGGTGCCTAATGATGAACATTCTGAAAGCTTTCGGAATTAAGGAAAAGCAGACTTCGTGAAAAGGGATCTGCTCTTCATCTTATTCATTTTGACTTTAGCTGGTACTTCTGCAGCTCAAGATTTCTCCTGGCACGGCTTTGTGCAGGCTAATTACTCAGCCCGGACCACCGGCCTTTCCCCGGATTCGAATAGAAGCGACTTCCTCTGGGCCGACCACCGCTTCCAGTTGAAGTTTACCGCCTCAGAGGGGGCGGCCCGAGCTTTTGCCAAGGTAGATTTGTTCCAGGATGCGCGTAAAAAAGAAAACAAGCTGGAAGTCAGAGAAGCCTATCTGGACTATAGTACCGGCAGCTTCGATTTCCGAGCCGGAAGACAGATTATCACCTGGGGTCTGGGTGACCTGCTCTTCATAAACGACGTATTCCCTAAAGACTGGCAGGCTTTTTTCTCCGGCCGACCGGTGGAATATCTCAAGCTGGGGGTGGACGGAATCAAAACCACTTTTACGTCGTCCTTCCTCTCAGGCGAACTGGCGCTAATCCCTCTCTTCGAGCCGGACAATCTTCCGACCTCCCAGGACTTTTTTCTCCACGACCCCCTGTCCTCGGTTACCAACCGCTCGGAGAATAAACCAGATCAGAAGTTGGAAAATAGTGAACAGGCAGTCCGCTTCTTTCGCAATTTCGGCGGTTTTGAGGCCACCTTATACTTTTACCGAGGTTTTTTCCGCTCCCCTTCCGTCTGGCCGGATAGTTCTATGTTAAGTTTGACCTATTTCTATCCTAAACAGACGGTCTACGGCACCAGCCTGCAGAAAAACATCTATAATGGGATAGTGAGTCTGGAGTATGGCTACTCCGATTCCAGACAGGACAGAGAGGGAACCAAGCCCCTAATCCCGAACTCTTTCCATAAACTGTTGACCGGCTATCAGCGCCAGGGCTGGACCGACTTCAGTTACACTTTTCAGTTCTACGGCGAGCTGATGGAAGATTATGATGAGTACAAGTCTGTACTTCAAGCCGCTTTTCCTCAGCAGGACGAGTTCAGATACTTACTGACTTCGAGAGCCACTCAATTATTGAAATATCAGACCTGGAAGCTTTCTTTCTTCGGGTTCTACAGCCCCTCGGATAATGACTACTACCTAATTCCGGAAGTCCAGTACAAATTCTCGGATAAACTCTGGGTCTCAGTGGGAGGCAATGTCTTCGGGGGAGAAAAACAGACCACCTTCTTCGGACAGTTTGACCGAAACGATAATCTTACCACGACTGTTCGATATGAGTTTTGAATCGTAGGCAGCTTTAATCCCATCATTATTCCCGGAAAAGTTTGTTAGATCGGCTGACCCGACTGAATTCCCTTTCTGAATTGGGAAATTGGATGGAATTTAGGGCTTAGTTTAGTAAGGGTGGCGCAAAGGCGGAAGTGAAAAAGTAAGTTGAACCGGCATCCCCTGTACCGGTCAGGATTCAAAAAACCTTATGGGTTAAGTATAGCCACGAATAATGTTCTTGCCGTTTGAGTTGACAGAGTCCATAATATTCTTGATGAAACAGCCTCGCCAGAATTGGTTGGAATCATGCGCATAGTCATCGCCGGTGGAGGTGCGGCGGGATTTTTCGGGGCGATTTCCGCCGCCACCCATAATCCTTCTGCAGAAATCGTGCTATTGGAAGCCACTCATAAACCTCTGAACAAAGTGCGCATTTCCGGCGGCGGGAGGTGCAACGTTACCCATAACTGCTTTGACCCGGCTGAGCTGGTAAAGGGCTACCCTCGCGGGAACAGGGAATTGTTGGGACCATTCCACCGGTTTCAGGCCAGTGACACAGTGGCCTGGTTCGAAAAGCAAGGGGTTCGGCTGAAAGCGGAAGAAGATGGCCGAATGTTCCCGGTCACTGACCAATCCTCTACGGTCGTGGACTGCCTGCTGAATTCAGCACGGGAATCGGGGGTGCAGCTCCGGCTCGGTGCCCGGGTGAAAAGCATCCTGGCATCGGCTCCGGCAATGAGGTCTTCACGATTTGAAATGGAGTTTCAGGACGGGCTGTGCGAACGATATGACCGGCTACTTCTGGCTACTGGCAACAGTCCACAGGGACTTCGTCTGGCAGAAACTCTGGGACACTCTATCGTGCCTTGTGTCCCCTCCCTTTTTACCTTTAAAGTCAGTGATCCCCGTCTGACTGGACTGGCCGGAATGAGTTTTGAGAAAGTAAAGCTCACCCTCAAGGACAATGATGGGAATCAATTGGAACAAACTGGTGATTTGCTCATTACCCATTGGGGATTGAGCGGGCCGGCCGTTCTTAAACTATCTGCCTGGGGAGCAAGAATGCTCCAGCAGAGCAATTATCAGGCTGAACTGGTGGTCAATTTGCTGCCGGATTCCAGCCCCGATCAGCTGTATCGAGAGCTTTTGGCATTCAAAGAACAAAACAGCAAAAAGCGAGTTCAAGGAGAACCGGTTTTTCCGGTCCCCGGCCGATACTGGAGCCGGATCGCGAAATTTGTCGGAATTGCGGAGGAAACTACTTGGACCAATATAACTAAGGGTGCCATGACCGCTCTCGTATCCGAACTGACCAGGGGTCGCTTTGCGGTCAGCGGTAAAGGGATATTCAAGGAGGAATTCGTAACTTGCGGCGGGGTTAGCCTCAAAGAAGTGGATTTCAAAACCATGCAGAGCAAATTGTGTCCCGGGCTCTATTTTGCAGGCGAGATTTTGGATATTGACGGAATCACGGGGGGATTTAATTTTCAGAGTGCCTGGACTACCGGCTGGATAGCGGGGATGAGCGTGGTATCACCATGATGATTCCTATGGTAGTGGGTACAGTCTAGTGCTCGAAGTGGATACAACCTGAATCTTGGGAAGCCGGATTTCAAAATGACTGCCCGAACGCATCAATAGGCAGAACTTTCAAGCTGGAATTCTTTCTCCAATAGGGTCTAATAATCTACTATTCTAAAAGTGTTTGAGTCCGGCCCGGGTCCCCGGGCGGTTCAACAGGTAGAACTTTTAAGTTTGAGGCTAGAATGACGTCAAGCATTACCGCTGATTCGTAATAGCTGGTGGATTTTATCCAAGAATACTCCTCCTCTTATGGTTGTAAGTCAGCATAGTTTAGCATATCCAACTGAATATCCGAGTTCGGGAATAAGTCAATTAATTTTAAACATTTACTAGAATTATGCGTATTAGATAACTCATAGTCATAAAATATAATGAAGACTATCAAATAAAAAGGAGTGTAAATGGGAATAGCAGAGCGTAAAGAGAGAGAGAAAACCCATCGCAAGGAGGAGATTATCAACGCTGCCGAGCAAGTCTTCTTTGAAAAGGGGTTAGCTCTGGCAACCATGGATGATATTGCCGAGAAAGCTGAGCTTTCCAAAGGAACTCTCTACTTGTATTACAAAAGCAAAGAGGATTTGTATATGGCGGTCACCTGCCGGGGTCACCAGATACTACTCAAAATGTTTGAGGAGTCGACTTCCACGGGCGAGCCGACGGTTAAGCTTTTCCAGAACATAGGCAAGGCTTACTACGATTTTTATAGACGGCACCGTAACTACTTCCGGATGTTTTCTTTTTCCGAGAATACCCAGCTCCACTCTCAGGTTTCGGAGGAAATGCAATCGGCCTGCGCCAATTCTGGACAGTGTATCGGCCAGGTACTTATGTGCCTTATCGAAAAGGGAAAGGCCGATGGCACCTTCCGGCCGGAAGTCGACCCGCGGGAGATGGCCCTCATATTCTGGGCCAGTTCGCGGGGGATTATGGAATTAATCGACCATCTCAGCGGCAAGGAGGCCTGCACCGGAAACCGATTCCGCGACCTCAACTTGGAAAAAATGTATCGGAAATCGGGCGCCATGCTGCAATATGCCATTCTGAGCGACCAAGCCAGAAAGAACTTCAAATTGGAACCCTAGATTATCACGCAGGATTAGTCATGCCGGATTCCCATTCAATTTAGGAGCAAGATATGTTACTTTCTCAACCTAAGGTCCAGTCTATCCTTAAACTCATACTCAGCCTAGTCCTGGTTTTGACGGCCTGCGAGCTTTGGGCCGCGCCGAATATTCTGGAAAATAACCCGGACAGCGCTCTGACGCTTACCCTGGCACAGTTCCAAGGCAGATTCATTACCTTAGATGAAGCCCAAAACCTGGCCTTGAAAAACGCCACTTCACTGCAGGAAGCGGCCGCGAATCTGAAAGCAGCCAAGGGAATGCTGCGGAGGGAGAAAGGGACATTTGATCCGGAACTCTTTGCCGAAGCTCAGTCCTCTAAAGCCGACCTACCTTCCGGCTCTCCCTTTGCGGGGGCCTTGGTGCTGGAAAACGAAGAACTGACCGGCTCAGTCGGGCTGCGAATAAAGCTACCAATCGGGACCCTACTGGAAGCATCCCTTAATACCACCAAACTGGAGACCAACTCAAGCTTTGCTCTACTTAACCCGCAGTACAGCAACTACGGAAAGCTGGAGATAACTCAGCCTCTGCTTTCCGGTTTCGGTCCTTCTGCCTACTCTGGAGTGAGCTCTGCGCGCTGGAGCTATGAAGCTGCAAGGGCTGGCTATCAGGACGCCCTACTTTCTCTGGCGGCCTTGGTTGAACAGACTTATTGGGATCTGTACGCCTCCGAGCGGGATCTAGCGGTGCAGATTTTGATTCGCGACCAGGCCTCTGCCTTTCTAAGGGAGACCGAATTGCGGGCTACAGCCGGTCAGGTCGGCCCCAATCAGGTGGCCAACGCCAAAGTATTCTTGGCTGAGCAGGAACAGGCAGTCTTGGACCGGGAGGAAAACCTGGACCGGATTTCCAACCTATTGGCCACTTTATTGGGTCAGCGGCCGGCCGGATTCTTACATTATCGTCCATCTATTCAGCCTCCTTCTGATGTTCCGGCTGAAAATCTGGATAGTCTTTTAGAGCGCGCCTTTCGCAATAACCGGACTTTGAAAGTCTATGAGCAGTATTGGGCCGCTACCAAAGCCCTGGCTAAGGGGGCCAGTTGGAGGGCCTTACCCAAATTGGACCTGTTCGGTTCCCTGGGAGCCAACGGACTATCGGGAAAAGACACCCTGGCAGGACCATTTGACGGCAATGCCAACCAGGCTTGGTCCCAAGTTTTTCAAAGAGATTACCCTACCTGGAGCGTGGGGTTGAGACTTTCTTTTTCCATAGGTTTCAGGCCGGGGTTAGGAGAAAAGGAGCGTTTGCAGGGTGAAGCAGACCGTTCCTATCAGCGGTACGTTGCCGTTAAGCGGGCCCTGGATGAGCAGGTGCGTGCTGCCCACCAAGAGCTGTTGCACGCCAAGAAGAGGTTGGAGGTTTCCAAGAGCGGGGTGGAGGCTTCGGTCGAGCAAGTCCGCATCGGACTGCTGGAGTACCAGGTGGGGCGGACCACCGCATTCGAACTGGTGCGCCTGGGCGCGGACTTCGCCGCTGCCCAACAGCGTTATTCCCAGTCTCTGGTGCGAGCTGCCAAAGCCGCTGCTGAATTGAAAAGACTTACCTCTGAAAACATTAACAACAACCAATCCTAGGGAGCTATCAAATGAATATAAGAATGCGAAAAGCAGGTATTTCTTTTGGGATGATGGTCCCTTTACTCCTTCTGCTGTTAATCGCCGGCTGCTCGAAAAACCAAGGCGGCTTTGCCCCGCCACCGACGCCAGTGGAGGTATCCACGGTTATGTCAGGAACAGTAGTTGACCGGTTCGAAGCGGTCGGCACCCTGGAGGCACTGGATGCCATTTCCGTGGTTTCCCAGATAGATGCCCTGGTACTCGACATCCCCTTCCACGAAGGGGCTCTGATTGGACAGGGAGAATTGATCGCCCAGTTGGATGATGCTCAACTGAAGGCCGAGGAGGCACGGGCCGAAGCTCTGCGCGACCAGAGGAAAATCTCTTACCAGCGGATTAAATCGATTGTCGAGCAAAAAGCTGCTGCCCCACAAGATTTGGATGACGCTGCCGCGGCTTTGAAAGTAGCTGAAGCCGAACTGGCTTTCATTCGCGCCCGCCTGGCCAAGACCCGCATCGTCGCCCCCTTCACCGGACTGGTGGGAGCCCGACGAGTAAGCCCGGGCGCATTCCTGCGATCAGGAGACCAGATTACCGATTTGGCCCGGATCGACCAGTTGCGGATCATCTTTTACGCTCCAGAGCGCTACGTCACCGATCTCCATCCCGGTGCAGAGGTGACTGTTTCTGCCCCTGCCTATCCTGCCTACGAGTTGAAAGGAAAAATCAGTGTGGTTGAGCCGGTGGTCAATCCGGAGACCCGCACGGTTAAGATTCTGGCCCGGGTGGCCAATCCCGACCGGAAGTTCCGCACCGGAATGTCTGCCAATGTCTCCGCCGTTTTGAGCGAGCGGAAAAACGCCCTGACCGTGCCGGACGAAGCGGTTTTTGCCGAAGGGAACCAACAAATGGTTTACGTCATCCAGCCAGACAGCACGGTGGCACTCACTCCGATCGTCTGCGGCACGCGCTCAAGTAACGCCGTGGAGGTCGTGAAGGGGCTTTCTGTCGGGACGAAAGTAGTTCGAGCCGGGCACCAGAAACTGTTTCCAGGGGCCAAGGTGATTCCTGTCCCCAATTTGGATACAGCCGTAGCGGCAGGAGGCAAGTCATGAAAATAAGCGAATTATCCATCCAGCGCCCGGTCTTCGCCTCGGTAATGAGCTTAGTCATCATTCTCTTCGGAGTGATTTCATTTACCCGGCTGCCAGTTCGGGAGTATCCGGATATCGACCCGCCGGTAGTTTCGATTACGACCTTCTACAGGGGGGCCAGTCCTAGCACGGTGGAAACCGAAATCACCGACATTCTGGAAGAGCAGCTTTCCACTCTGGCAGGGGTAAAAACAATCAAGTCCTCTAGCGTGGAGCAGGGCTCGGTCATTGCCGTGGAATTCGAATTGAGTCGGGACGTAAATGAAGCCGCCAACGAAATCCGAGACCACGTTTCTCGTATTCTGGGGGAACTACCGGAGGCGGCGGATGACCCGATAATCGAAAAATTAGACGTAAACGTCCAGCCCTTTCTCTGGTTGGCCTTAGCCAGCAACCGCCACACCGACCTCGAGGTTTCTGAAATAGCCGACCTCATTTTGAAAGAGCGGCTGCAGCGTCTTCCCGGCGTCGGCTCGGTTTTTATAGGAGGCGAACGGCGATATGCGATGCGGGTCTGGCTGGACGCACAGAGGATGGCAGCCTTCGGGCTCACCACCCAGGATGTTGAGTCCGCCATCCGCAGGGCCAATGCCGAAATTCCCGGAGGTAGAGTGGAAGGGAGTGGCCGTGAGTTTTCAGTACGCACCCTGGGAAATTTGACTACTTCGGAAGAGTTCACCGCGATCATAGTCAAGCAGGAAGGCGATCAAAGAGTCCGACTGGGACAAGTGGCGGAAGTCACCCTCGGGGCGCAGGATGAAAGGACTGTGGCGCGCTACAACCGCCACCCGGCAGTAGGTGTGGGAATAGGCAAACAATCCAAGGCCAGCACCATTGAGGTCTCCAACGCCGTGATGGCCGCCCTGCCGGAACTGGCCAAGCAGTTACCGCAGGGGATGACTTTGGAAGTGGCTTACAACGCCGCCGATTTTATCCAGGAATCGATCAGCGAAGTCAGCGAGACTCTGATTTTGGCGATGATTCTGGTGATCCTGGTGATTTTAGTTTTTCTGAAAAGTTTGCGGGCCACAGTCATACCAGCTTTGGCCATTCCGACCTCCATCTTGGGGAGCTTCGCCGTGGCCTTCTTTCTCGGCTTTACCTTGAACATCCTTACCCTTCTGGCCTTAGTTTTGGCCATCGGGCTGGTGGTTGACGATGCCATCGTGGTTTTGGAGAACGTATATCGCCATATGCAGATGGGGAAAGATAGAAGAAAAGCGGCCTTCGACGCCTCCAAGGAAATCGGCTTCGCGGTTCTGGCCATCACCATAGCTTTAGTGGCAGTCTTCGTGCCGCTGTCATTTTTAACCGGCAACGTCGGTCGGCTTTTTTCCGAGTTCGGGATTTCAGTGGCCGCCGCGGTTCTGATCTCCGGCTTCTCCGCTTTGACCTTGACGCCGATGCTCACCTCCCGGATGTTAAAGCCGTTGTACGGCGCCAGCAATAATTGGGCTTCCCGAAGTTTCGATGCCTTCTTTGCCAAACTGGATTCCATCTACGGCCGGATTTTGGAGAAGGCTTTGAGCAATCGCTGGAAGGTTATCATCGGAGCAGCGGTTTTGTTTTTGGTTTCGTTGACCTTGTTCAAAATTTTGCCCTCTGAGTTGGTGCCGGTGGAAGACCGCGGCATCGGCTTTGGGGTAGTCATCGCCCCGGAAGGGGCCACCCTGGAGTATACCGACCGCTATATGCGCCAGGTGGAGGATATCTTGATGAACCTCCCCGAGCGGGAAGGACTGTTCACAGCAGTGGGATTGGGTTTCGCCGGCCCCGGCCGAGTCACCAACGGCGTTCTGTTTTTGCGCTTAAAACCACGCGGGGAGCGGGACAAGTCCCAACAGCAAATCGTGCAGGAACTCTTCCCCAGGCTTTTCTCCATCCCAGGCGTATTGGCCTTCGTGATAAATCCTCCCAGCCTAGGGGCTGACTTTACCTCCAGCCCGGTGGAATACGTTTTGCAGGCGGATACCTACGAAGAGTTGCAGCAGGCGGTCGGGATTCTGATGGGAAAGTCGCAGCAATTGGGCTATTTGTACAATCTCGACACCGACCTGCGGCTGAACAAACCACAGCTCGACATCAGAATCGACCGTGAGCGAGCCGCTGGCCTAGAGGTCTCGGTGGCCGACATCGGCACCACTCTGGAAACTTTTCTGGGGGGCCGCGTCGTAACCAATTTCAAGCGCGGGGCCAAACAGTATGACGTGATCACCCAGTTGAAACCTTCTGACCGGTCCACCCCGAAAACGATTGAAGACCTTTATATCCGCTCGCTGGGGGGGCTGGTGCAGCTGGGTAATGTGGTGCAAATCAAGGAGTCCGTGGCCCCCAAGGAGTTGAACCACTTCAACCGGGTCCGCTCCGCCACCATTACCGCCAGCTTGTTACCCGGCATAAGTCTGGGTAAGGTGCTGGATGATTTTGACCGGATAGTCGAAAACGACCTCCCGGCCGGCATCAAGCGGGAGCTTTCCGGCCAGTCCCGCGAGTTCCGGGAATCCAGCAGCGCTTTATACTTCGTCTTCCTTTTGGCGGTTGTCTTCATTTACCTCGTTCTGGCGGCTCAATTCGAAAGCTTCATTCATCCGTTGACCATTCTTTTGTCTGTGCCGCTGGCTTTGGTCGGCGCGCTGGTTTCCCTTTTCATATTCGGGCAAAGCTTAAACATCTATTCCCAGATCGGCTTAGTGATGTTAATCGGGCTGGTGACTAAAAACTCCATTCTGATTGTTGAGTTCGCCAACCAGTTGCGGGGACGCGGGATGATGCTGTTTGACGCCGTGATGCAGGCTTCCCGCACCCGCCTGCGGCCGATCTTGATGACCTCATTAACCATTATCTTCGGCGTCCTGCCGATTGCCATCGGACTGGGAGCCGGGGGTGAAGCCCGCCGCCCCCTGGGAATTGCCGTAGTCGGGGGTCTGATGTTTTCTACCTTTTTAACCTTGCTCTTAGTTCCGGTGGTCTACACCCTCTTAGCCAGATTCACAAAACAAGAAGCGGCTTCTCAGGGTGAAACCTCAAGTACGGGAGGAGTCGATACAGGCGAAAAGCTGGCCCTGACCACGACGGAGGCGACCGCTCGCAAGCAAGTCCAATAAGCCTGAGATGGTTGCTGCTATGGTATAGGGCCGGTGTCTTTGAATTTCGGAAACGATCCCTCAGTAGGATTAGTTTTCCAAAGTTTTAGTGCTCTTCCTAAACTGGGAACGAGCTTTATTGCCGGAAGCCATAATCAACAGACAGCTAAATCCATTTCAGGAGAAGCTCTGCCTTTTGCCCAACGCAGCTCCCGGGCCGTACAATAGGTGTGACTTTCGTGGCAGCCTTTTTCATAACTTGACAGGCCTAGAGCTGGCTATGGGTACAAGTTTGAATCTGTGGTATGGCATGGTAAGGTGATAATGAGTCGGTGGAAGGATAGGAGGACATTCAACCTTGAGCTGTTACTCTGCTATTCTCTGATTCTCTCGCTCCCAAAGCCATAATGCCTCCAGTCCGGCCTGAAAGGTATGTGTAGAGGGCAGGAATCACATACAGCGTCAGAACCAGAGAGAAAAGCAAGCCGCCAATTATAACAATTCCCAAGGATACGCGGCTCTTGGCAGCAGCTCCTAAGGCAAGGGCAATGGGCAAGGCCCCGAATGCCGTCGCCAAACTCGTCATCAAAATAGGGCGAAATCGTTGACTGGCGGCGTCGATAACAGCCTCGGCAACGGACAAGCCTTTGGCTCTGCGCTGATTGGCGAACTCAACTATCAGGATGCCGTTTTTGGTTACGATGCCTACCAGTGCAATGATGCCGATCTGACTGAAGATGTTTAGGGTCTGTCCGAATATCCACAGCGATAGAATTGCACCGGCCAATGCTAAGGGAACGGTAAACATTATTATAAGTGGATGGCGAAAACTTTCAAACTGGGCGGCTAGAATTAGATACACCAGTATTAAGGCAAGGAAAAAGGCAAACCACAAGGTGTTTGAGCTCTCGGTGTACTCCTTGGATACGCCCGCCAGGCTAGTTGAGAAGGATTCATCCAACACCTCATCCGCAATCTTATCCATCTGGTCAATGCCATCCCCCAGTGTAAATCCTTTGGATGGCGCTGCCAGCACTGTAGCCGAAACGTAGCGATTGGACCGGTAGAGCTGCTGGGGGCTGCTTCTGTAGGAGAGCTCAACGATATTATCCAGCTGAATTAACTCTCCGCGATTGTTGCGGATGTAGATGGAACTCAGGTCCAAAGGCTCGTCTCGGTTTCTACGATCAGCCTGGGCGATTACTGAGTATTGCTTGCCGTTCATAACAAAAAATCCATAACGCTGGCCGCTGTAAAAGAGCTGCAGAGTCTCAGCGATATCTCTGACCGTGATGCCAAGCGTGCGGGCGCGTTCGCGGTCGATATTGACTATGAGTTCCGGTTTGTTGAATTTCAAATTGAGGTCAACCACCTGGAATACCGGGCTGGCCTGGGCCTTTTTCATAAAAATTGGGATGGCTTCCTTCAGTCGGTCAAGGGTCGGCGCTTGGATGACGTACTGCACCGGCAATGCGGAGCCCCGGGTAGTGCCGATAGTTTGCTCCTGAGTCACATATGCTCGGGCAAACGTCAGCGAGCGGACCTCGGCATTGAGCCTGTCTGCTATCTCCTGCTGGCTTAACTCCCGCTCTCCCGGAGGTATAAGATTGATGCGGACGAATCCCGAATTGACCGCACTGCCGCCAAAACCGGGAGCGGTCAGAGAAACTATCACATCTTTCTCCGGAAGGGTGTCGACCATAGAGATGAGTTTCCCCATGTATTCGCTCATAGCCTCAAACGAGGTTCCCTCCGGCGCGGTCGTATTTATGGAGAGGCGGTTCTTATCTTCCATAGGGGCCAGCTCCGACCTAAGCAGTGACCCCAGGCCGAAGATGATAGCCAAGGATACGGCCATTATGCCCAAGGCTAAATAACGGCGTCCAATGAACATCTGCAGAGAACGGTGATAGCCTGCCGACAAATTATTGAACAGCCGTTCGCTGGCTTCAAACAGTTTGTTCTCATGTTCTTGCCGGCGCAGCAAGCGGGCGCTCATCATGGGAGTCAGGGTCAGAGATACAAAGGCTGAAATCAAGACCGATCCGGCTACTACGATACCGAACTCTCTGAACAATCGTCCGGTGAGTCCCTGGAGGAAAATTATAGGGAGAAATACCGATGCCAAGGTAATCGTGGTTGAGATGATGGCGAAATAAATCTCCCGCGAGCCTGTATGCCCGGCTTCGTGAGGATTCATCCCTCGCTCAATTTTTCTATATATATTCTCCAGCACAACGATGGCGTCATCCACTACTATTCCGGTCGAAAGGACGATGGCCAGCAGGGTCAGGATATTTATCGAAAAACCCGCCAGATACATGATAAAGAAGGCCCCTATCAAAGAAATCGGTATAGCCGCCATCGGAATGAGAGTGGTCCGCCAATGCCGCAGGAAAGCGAAAATCACCAGCAAAACCAGAAAAAAGGCGATCAGGACGGTTTCCACCACTTCGGTAATTGCCCTGCGGATGTTGGCGGTTATATCCATGGCTATGTTCAGGCTTAGGTCCGGGGGAAGCTCTCTTTTCAGCTGGTCGAGCCGGCGGTAGAACTCATCGGCTATGGCAATGTGATTTGAGCCCGGCTGGGGAATAAGCACTACCGACACCATGGGTTTTCCCCCGTTGCCTCGCAGAAGAGAACGCTCATTCTCGGGAGCCAGTACTGCCCGGCCAACATCCTGGAGCTTGACCACCGAACCGGCCGTCTCTTTTATGATCAATTGATTAAATTCCCCCGGAGTTGAAAGCCGGCCGAAGGTCCGGATGGGCAGTTCAGTGTTGTATCCTTCTATGCGTCCGGAGGGTAACTCAACGTTTTCGCGGTTAAGAGCGTTGCGCAAGTCCAGAGGTGTCAGGTCGTGGGCCGCCAGTCGCACCGGGTCAATAAGAAGCTTGATGGAATATTTCTTTTCACCCCAAATGCGGACCTCGCTGACTCCCGGTATGGTCTGCAACCGTTCCTTGAACAGGTCGTTAGCGATGGCCGACAGCTCCAAGAGGTTGCGAACATTGCTTTGGATTGCCACTGCCACAATGGGGCTGGCATCGGCATCCGATTTGGATATAACCGGCGGGTCGATATCCGGGGGAAGGTTTCTGATAGCTCGTGATACTCGGTCCCGCACGTCATTGGCGGCTTCCTCCATGGAAACCCCCAGCTCAAACTCTACCGTAATTGAGCTGCGGCCATCACTGCTGGTCGAGGTCAGGGAACGAATGCCAGCTACGCCATTAATGGACTCCTCCAAAGGCTCGGTAATTTGCGATTCTATGACGTCAGCATTGGCCCCGGTATAGGGGGTGCTGACAGTGACAATAGGAGGGTCCACGCTGGGATATTCGCGGACCCCCAAAAAGGCAAAGCCGATGACACCGAACAGCAATATCAGAATCGATAACACTACCGATAGTACCGGACGGTCAATACATATGGAAGGAAGATACATAAATGAGAATCCTATTCTGACTGCAAATGTCTTATATCTATCGGACTCCCGTCGGCTAATTGCAAAAGTCCGGTGAGGACCAAAGTATCCTGAGGATGTAACCCCTCCGTAATCTGAACTTGAGACTCGGTTCTGATTCCGACCTTGACTGGAATCGCTTTGGCTGTGCCATTGTTGTATATAAAGACCTTTTCGCCGCTCAATTCAGGTATCACTGCTTGCGATGGGATTACTATTGCCTGGGGAACTCTTTCAAGAGTAAGCTCAACTTTGGCAAAGGCACCCGGCATAAGTTCCCTGGCCGGGTTAGGTATGCGTGCCCGGGCCTTAATCGTGCGGGTGCTGATGTCAATCTTGGACTCCACTGCAAAGACTGTGCCCCGATATTTCTTCTGCGAATCCCCTAACTGCAAGATCACTTCCATACCTGATTTGAGCTGTTTGGCGTATTTCTCCGGCACTGAGAACTCAACCTTCATAGGGTCGGTATCTTGCAAAGTGGTTACCAGCATGTTGGAAGAGACATTGCTGCCTGAACTTACGTACCGCAGACCCACCATTCCGTCGAAAGGAGCCACTATCTCGGTTTTTGCCAGTCTGGATTCAGTGACCTCCCTTTCGGACTGTATAATTTTCAGCGCATAAGCGGCCCGGTCATATTCCTCCCGGCTGATGCTCTGGTTTTCAAACAGAGTTCGCCGGCGGGCTTCTTCGTCGGAGGCTAGTTTTTCCTCGGCTCGCTTACCTTTAAGCTGTGCCTTTAGTTCGCTATCATCTATTTTGAGCATCAACGCTCCTTTGCTTACCCAGCTTCCTTCTTGAAAATAGATCCCCATGACACGTCCGGAGATTTCCGGGCGCAGCTCGACTTCCTCATTGGCTAAAAGAGTGCCTGTAGTTACAATTGTGTTCTCAATAGCCTGAGGCTTGATTACCATCGCGGTTACTGGTACTTTACCAGCTGATCCGGATTTGCGACTACTAGCTTGTCCCTTCTCCCCGCTGCAGCCGATTAAAAAGGCCCCTAGCATTCCTAGAACCGCGAAGGAACAAATGCATCGTTTCATATCAGACAAGAGGCAGCCATGTTGCTAGTTTAGATTATACGCAAAAACAGGGCGCTTTGCGAGATTTTTGAAATTTCAAAAAGAGCGGTTAATTTCAAAAACCACATTTCCCTGAAGAGTGAATACCGGGACTAACTTTTGGAATTAATCTGAAAAGTCCAGTGGCGGTATCATTTGTAAGGTCCCAATTCTGGATGGCAGTTGACTGACTGTAGGTGGGTCCATACAAAAAAACAAAAGAGGGTGAAAGCAGAATCACATCTATTGCCAAATTTTCTGGGGGACAGGGATTCGAACCCCGATTAAGTGGTCCAGAGCCACTCGTCCTGCCGTTAGACGATCCCCCAGTGATTTCAAACTGTAGGTAAGTTTCAGACTTCAAAGAGCTTTGTCCTAATAATACGGATCAAAGTTCCCTTGTCAATAACCATCCCAAACTTGCCCTGCCGGGGACGGGAGCGTGGCCGACCAGACAGTAAGGCCGAGCATCCGCAGGCTAAGCCGACTCCAGCTATTCACATTTCCGTAGCGTAACAACCTATCAGCAGATATAATGGGAGAGATTCGAGGTTCTGGACTCAAAACTTAAGTCATGTTGATAAGGCGTTAGCACGGAAAAAAGTAGGAGAGCAATAGAGATTATGGCCAGAGATGATTCTGTCAGACCGACTGACTTCATTCGAGAGATAATTGACGAGGATATAAAGACAAATAGATTTGTAGGCAAGGTACATACCCGCTTTCCTCCCGAGCCGAACGGCTATCTGCACATTGGACATGCCAAATCTATCTGCCTGAATTTCGGCCTGGCACAAGAATACCGGGGTCTCTGCAACCTGCGCTTCGACGACACCAACCCCACCAAGGAAGAGGAGGAATACGTTCAATCCATCATCGAAGATGTGCGCTGGCTCGGATTCGACTGGGGGGACAGGCTCTATTACGCCTCGGATTATTTCGACAAGCTCTATGAATATGCCCTGAAACTGGTTAAAGCCGGGAAGGCCTACGTGGACAGCTTAAGCGCCGATGAAATCAGGGAGTACCGTGGTACCCTGAAGGAGCCCGGTAAAGTGAGCCCCTATCGGAATCGTTCTGTGGAGGAGAATCTGGAGCTTTTCGAAAGGATGCGGGCCGGAGAGTTTAAGGAAGGAAACCACACTCTGCGGGCCAAAATAGACATGGCCTCGGGCAATATCAACCTGCGCGATCCGGTCATGTACCGCATACTGCACGCCAGACATCACCGCACCGGGGATAAATGGTGCATCTATCCCACCTATGATTGGGCCCATGGCCAGTCTGATTCCATCGAGGGAATTACTCACTCCATCTGCACCCTCGAATTCGAAGCCCATCGCCCCCTTTATGATTTCTTTTTGGACCAATTACAGATTCATCATTCCAGACAGATAGAGTTTGCCCGCTTGAATTTGACTCACACCGTTTTGAGCAAAAGGAAGCTCCTCCTTTTAGTTCAGGAAGGGCGGGTTAAAGGATGGGATGATCCCCGCATGCCGACCATATCTGGCCTGCGCCGAAGGGGGTATACTCCTGAGGCCATCCGCGATTTCTGCGAGCGCATAGGCGTGGCCAAGAGTGAGAGCGTAGTGGACATCGCCTTGCTGGAGCATTGCCTAAGGGAAGATCTGAATAAGAAAGCCAAAAGGGTGATGGCGGTTTTGCGGCCGCTGAAGTTGATCATTGATGATTACCCGGAGGATAAGGTCGAAGAGTTGAATGCAGTGAATAATCCTGAAGATTCGAGCATGGGGACCAGAATAATGCCTTTTAGTCGGGAGCTGTATATAGAAAGAGACGACTTCATGGAGTCTCCGCCCAAGGGATTCTTCCGGCTCTCCCCTGGCAGCGAAGTCAGATTAAAGCATGCCTATATCATCAAGTGTGAGAAAGTAGTTAAGGATGAAAAAACCGGAGAAATAATCGAGCTGCACTGCAGCCATGACCCCCAAACCAAAAGCGGCGGCCCCAAAGCCGATCGCAAAGTCAAGGCGACTCTGCACTGGGTTTCTGCGCCTCATGCCCGGGAGGCTGAGGTCCGGCTTTATGGTCACCTCTTCTTGAAAGAAAACCCAGACCAGGTGGAAGAGGATCAGGATTTCAAATCCAATCTGAATCCCAATTCCCAGGGGGTTTTGGCGGACTGCAAGATTGAACCGAGTCTGGCTGCAGCCAAGCCCCAGGATAGATTTCAGTTCATGAGATTAGGTTACTTCTGCGTGGATCTTGATTCGACTCAAGAAAGATTGGTGTTCAACCGGACCGTCACCCTGCAGGATGAATGGGTCAAACTTCAAAAGGGACGGGCACAGAGGTAGGCTGGGGTTCAAGCTCAACAGACTCTTTGAATAATAATCTAGAGAGCAGACTTAAGTGGGGCTATTCTCAGAGGAACCAGCCAGAATGAACCCCACCGCTTTCTGTATTCTTCGGTTCACTTCTTCTTTCCCCAAAAGTCCCAGCAGGTCAAATAAGGGAGGGCCGGCCGAGGTACCGGTTGTGGCCAATCGCGCTGGGTGAATTAAAAGAGAGGCTTTTATTCCCAGCTCTTCTGCCAATTTGTACAGAGTCTGCTCCAATTCCTCTTTCCGGAAGCTCTCCAGGATCAAAAGACGTTCAGCCAACAATTTCAACCGATCAGCCACTTGTGGAGAGTCGAAATACTTACCGGCTGCCTTGGGCTCGTAGTTAAAGTCGCTGGTGAAGAAGTACACTCCCTTTTCCGCAAAGTCTGTCAGGGTGGTGCAGCGCTCCTTCAAAAGGGAGATGAATTTCAATAGAAATTGTTGTTTGGCAGAAAAATCTTCCTTTTTGACCAGATTTTCCTTTTCCAGAAGGGGGGAAACCAGTTCCAGAACTCTTTCATCTGAGTGGGAGCGGATGTACTCACCGTTCATCCACTCCAGTTTCTGAAGGTCAAAGACCGGATTGGCTTGATTGACGTCTTCTAAAACGAATCGTTCAATCAACTCCCGGCCGGTGAATATCTCCTTTTCATCTTTAGGAGCCCAGCCTAAGAGAGCCAAGAAGTTTACCACTGCTTCTGGCAGAAAGCCCTGCTTCTGGTAATCAGTTACCGACACCGCCTGGAATCTCTTGGAGATCTTGGCCCGGTCCGCTCCTAAAATCAAAGGAAGATGCGCAAACTGGGGGACTACCCTGTCAAGCGCGTTATAGATTATGATTTGCTTATAGGTATTAGCGATATGGTCGTTCCCCCGGATGACGTGAGATATGTTCATTTCGATGTCATCCACTACGCAGGCCAGATTGTAGGTCGGAGTACCGTCCGAGCGCAAGAGCACCAAATCATCAATTGTCTGATTCTCAACTGAGAGATCCTTATAGACAATGTCATGGTAGGCGGTCTTACCCTGGGGCACCAAGAGCCTGATGGCCTTAGGTTTTCCACTGCGTTCCAATTCAGCGATTTCCTCCCCTGACTTTTTTAAACAGCGCCGGTCATATTTCCAGGCCAGCTTGCTTTTTTGAGCCTCTTCCCTTCTGGCTTTCAGTTCCTCCGGAGTACAAAAGCAGTAGTAAGCTTTCTTCTTTTCTAGAAGTATTCTAGCATAATTCTGGTAAACTTCCTTCCTCTCCGACTGATAAAAGGGACCTTCATCCCACTCTAGTCCCAGCCAGGTCAAGCTTTCCAGAATGACCTCCACCATTTCCTGGGTGGAGCGGGCCAGGTCCGTGTCTTCAATCCGCAGGATAAATTTGCCCCCCTGATGACGGGCGAACAGCCAGTTATAGACCGCGGTCCGGGCCGTGCCGACATGTAGAAACCCGGTCGGACTGGGGGCTATCCTTACTCTTATTTCACTCATAACCTAGGGTGGGTCTGGTGGACCTGGCTTCCTGAATCGACACATCAGATCCGAGACTGACTTTGATCCCTCCCGCGAATTTGGCCACTAAGTTATAGATCAGAACCAGAATGCCGGTTCCGATGACTCCATAGATTACGGCCATAAAGAAAGCTAAGAAAAAAGGCATTACGATCAGCGAGCCCAGGCCGGAGGCGGCTTCTAAATCAGCCAGGTCCTGCCCGCTCATGGCCATAAAGGGAGCCAGAAACTGACTCATAGCCGCAAATATCAATCCCAAAAATATTCCCAGGACGAAACCCACCACGGCATTGGCCACGAAAGAAATCTTCACCGCCGACCACAGATCAATGCTCTTTATCTCCCAGATCATGTTTCCCTCTCTCTTTAGATTTTGGGAATCAAATTACAGGAAAGAGAGCCTGAAATCAAACTCTTTCTGCCATCAACTTAGCTTAAACAAGAAAGGCTGCCTGGTTAAGACAGCCTTCTATAATTACGGGTACTTACTCTCTACTACTCGATACTAACCCAGATTTTTCTTTCGGTAGAATTTCCCTGAGGGTCAGTGACCGTCAAAGTAATCTCATTTACGCCTACTACACAACAATAGATAGTATTAAAGGTCACTGTCGGTCCGGAGCCGATGAAATAACCAAATGTAGCGGTCCAATTGAAAGTCACGTTTTGACTTTCCGGGTCGTGGGCTGACGAACTCACGGTCACCAAATCGCCGAGGTGAGCTTGCTCAGGTGTAACTGCCATTGCCGTAATCAGCGGAGGTTGATTCACAGGATTAGTAATTTGGTTCCCTGAGCAGCCAGCTATGACAACCAGCGCTATGCCAATCAGGACTAAGGTTTTCGACTTCATATTCAGGTTATCGACAATTCTTACATGGTCTTGGCCGGCTCTTCGGTTTTTCCCTTCGTTTCTAATTTCTGTGCCGGCTGGTCTACTACCGCTTTCAAAGTAGTTTTGTGCTCCGGACATTTTCCTGACAGGGCAAAGGTCTTCTCACAGGTAGGACATTTGAAAGTTACATCGTAGTCAACTAATTCTGCTTGACAGGCGGGACACTTCCCCGCTTCGGCAGACAGGTATTTATCCTTAGCGCAGACAAAAGTGCGGGTCGATTCCACTTTGGACAGTTCCATCCCGCACTGGGGACATTTGCCGGTCTGTTCCTGGGTAATATTGCAGTGGCTGCACTGATATCCGACTTTAGTAAAAAATTTGCTCTTTCCCGCCTTGGCGGTTGACTGAGTGCTGGGAGCCGTTGTCTCCTGGGCCGGAGCAGCTTTGGTCGCTGCGGCCAGGGTCACATTAGCCAGGCTGGCCTGAAAAGGTGTTTTGTTGAGAGCAGTTACCAGTTCCTGAACCTTGGCCTCATCTCCCTCAAACCTTACTTCCGCTTTACCGGATTTCCAGTCCACATTGCACTCTTTAACCCCCGAAACCGAGGTCAAGGTTGACTTCACCTGAGAGGCGCACCCATCGCAGGTCATGCCCTTTACGTTTAAGAGAGCGGTTTTGGCCTCGCTTGTTCCAGTTGCCGCCGGCTTTTCATCTCCGGCTAGAGCCAGTCCGAACAGCATTAGGATAGCCAGGATAAGAATTGGATGTCTACACTTCACTTTACTCCTCCTTGTTATCAGGTCAGGATTAATTGGTCTTGAACTTCGATTTTCAAACTCTTACAGAATACGAGTCAGAGTATAGAGCGTTGGGGGGGCATTCAAAAATCTCAGCCCCTAAAGCCTAAGCCGGCGAGTATTTCCTCCATCTTTTGCGGGTCGAACCCCTTGACTACCACCTCGCCGATTATTACGACAGGAAACGTAAAGTCCCCGATTTTCTGGACTTCGGCCAGATTTAGTGCCTGCTTACCAGTATCAATCTCAGTGTAGGGAATGCCCCGCTGGGAAAGAAACTCTTTCGCCTGTTGACAGTGAATTCAGCCCGACTTGCTGTAAACCTTGACTTCTGGAATGCCTGGAACAGGAGCCACTCTATGACCTTATTTGTCCCTGCTTAAATCGAAAAAGCGGCTTACCCCCATCACGATCCCCCAGTCCAAGGAGAGCTCGTTGCGATACCCTTTGTCCTGCGAGCGCAGCCCTTTTTTGAGAGCCAGGTCAAAAATCCACTCTTTGGTCAAATGCCTCACCCCGGCCGAGATTTTAGAGTATCGGAATCTGGCCTCGGCCCCCTGCTGGGAATAGAAGTCTGCCAAAGCCTGCCACCTTGAAGACAAACTGATTATGCTGGCTGCGGCAAAGGTGAACATGTCCTGCTGTCCCCTCTGCTTGAAGGGGTCATCCAGAATAGCTATTCCCAGATTGATCCGGTTCTCAAAGCGGCCGATTCTCTTGCCGGCAAGGATCGAGGCGTAGAAGTCAGTCTGGTCAGTTCCCAGCCCGTTATCGTCATTGGCATTGGGAAGTTTAACTCCGAAGCGCAATCCCAGTCCCGGCAGACTGTTACTTTCTGATAGAAATCTCATCTTAGTCCACAGAGTTAGATCCCCGCTGCCGTAGACAGTAGTGCCATTGCGAGTGAATCGGTACAGAAAGTCGTAATAGGCCTGCAGCTCCACTAAGGAGCCGGCGTAATAGTTAATCCCTAGGGTCGGAAAAGCCACCAGATCTTCTCTGGCGTTTAGATGGGAGTAGTCTAACCCCAGGTCAATTCGCAGCCGGTTTGCTGTTAACTGGCTGACCGTCTCGCTTTCAAACGGTCTTTCTGCTTGTGCCGATAGGCCCAGCAGGCAGAAGATAGTTAGGCTAAAAAACAGAAGAACTGCTGGGGGGAATCTGTTGATAATGGCAGTAGTCTTCTGGGGGCTCACTTCAGATTCGATCAGGCTTCGACCGTATCGCCGACCTGCTTTTCTTTGTCTTTGGGTTCCTCGTCAGTCATCACGCTTTCGCTGTACTCGTCGCGCAAATCTAACCCATTTTCTAGGACCGATTTCAGGTTCAATAGATAGTAAGTCCAGCTGGAATAGACAGTGCCGTAGTATCGGGCCCAGCTGTCCCCCAGCCCGAAACCAGTGTGCTCCATTTCCAGGATGGTGTCTTCATTCTCAGTAGGGGTGATGGTAAACCTCACCTGGGTATTGGCAAAAGGGGTCCCGGCCCAGCCGTTGGTCGGCCAAACTAGACTCAGTTTCTTATTTACCACCAGTTCGATAATCTTACAATCCTGGGTTGTCCCATCATTCCAGACCATCTTAAATCTTCCGTTCTTTTTGAATTCAATCTCCGCTTCTTTTAAGAACCAGCGGGTAAGCCGGTCAGAAACGGTCAGGGCCTGGAAGACCCTCTTGGGTTTAGCCTTGTATAGAAATCTCTGGCGAATTGCCAGACGGCCGATTCTGGCCTTGTCCGATCTCTGACTATATAGCTTGCGGCCGCTGCGGGGGTCTTTGCCGGATTCCACATAGACTCTGAGGTCTTGCAGGACTGATTTCCAGCTGTCTTCCCCGCTGCGGTGAAGTTTTTCCCACAGCTTACCCCTTTTCCAGCCGGCTTCGGTCACTACCAGCTGAGTATGTTCTCCTTGAGGTTTAAACTCGATAGTTACTTCCCGGGCGATGTGAGGAAAATCGGAGGATTCGGCACTGTATTTGAGAAGCTGTCCCGGGATTATTCTCAAGAATTGTCCCTTTTCAGTATTCTCGCTGAAAGGGGCAAAACTCATTCGAAAACCTCCCCCTTCTCTCAAGTCCACTTCCACCTGGGTGGGCCACCAGCCCAAAAGATGATGCTCCTCGGTCAGGGCTGAAAAGACAATGTCCGGGGAGGCCTTGATTTTAATCTTCTGAACAATGTCACTCTGTCTGGTAACCATGTTAGCCTTTCTATGATTGTCAAAGCTTTTGGCTGTGAAACTATGATGAGTTAACATCTGCAATTTTCGCGCTCTCTTCTGTTCTGTGCCTAAACAGGCTCGGTAAATTCCCTGGATTTCAAAATCGAGCCAGATAGCTCCTTAGTGGAGTTATAATATAATGCTTCTTGTGAATTTGTCCACAATCTTTTCATTTTCGTAGGCTTTCTCAAATAGCTGGGTTGACTCTCAACCGGTCAACTTTTTAAGCTAGCGAAATCACTTTTATACATCAGCCTATGCTTTTATACGCGCAGCCTGCCGATTTGTTTCAGAATGGCTTCCGTTTCTTGACCCAGAATACCCTCCCGGACAGGGAGACTTACACCTTGATTCTAGATTTTAAAGATCTTGACAGCGAGAGTCTTCACAAGTCCTATTGGTTCTACCAGGGGAGGTAGCGATTTGTGATGGGGAGCCTTCTATCCTTGCCAAAAGCTCTGGCGGTCACTTTTACCCCCGGGGGGGCCTGCCGGCGCTTGTATTCGCTTCTGTCTACCATTGTGATGACCCGGTTTACCAACTTGAGATTGTATCCCAGTTTCACAATTTCCTCCGGGCTTTGATCCTCTTCCACATAGGCTTTCAGGATAGGATCCAGAATTTCATATGGAGGTAGAGCGTCGGTATCCTTCTGGTCTTTTCGTAGTTCTGCCGACGGAGGTTTTTTCAACAGACTATCAGTAAGGATCTTCCGCCTACCCTTTTCATTGCGGTACCTGGCCAATTTATAGACCATGGTTTTGAATATGTCCTTTATAACCGCAAATCCCCCGGCCATGTCCCCATACAGGGTGGCGTACCCGCAGGCCAGCTCGGACTTATTGCCGGTGGTCAAGACCAGCCAGCCGAACTTATTTGACAGAGCCATGAGAATGTTCCCCCGAATCCTGGCCTGGATATTCTCTTCGGTTATATCAAACTTCCTCCCTTTGAAAGTTTTTTCTAGATCCTTTAGGTAGGTGTGATAGAGCGGACCAATTGGAATTTCCAGCTGCTGGATTCCCAAGTTTTTGGCCAGTACCCCGGCGTCTTCAAAGCTGGACTTGGCAGTGAACTCTGAAGGCATGAAAACTCCCACCACATTCTCCTTTCCCAGAGCGTCTGCCGCAATTGCCGCGACCAGGGCCGAATCGATTCCTCCGGACAGGCCGATTACTACCTTTTTGAATCCGTTCTTTCTGACATAATCACCGGTTCCCAAGACCAGGGCGTCATAGATCTCCTTGACCGGATTTGGCCGCATTATCTGTGGAGCAGGTAATTCCCTCTTCTTCATACTGGGAGATTGTTCTGCGATGGTCTTCAAGTTGACTAATTTCTCTTCCTCGCCGGCTTCAGGCGATTCCCTGCGTGCTCTGGGATCATGCAATCTGGTTTTCAGAGCGGCATCTAAATCCAGATCCAGGATTATCAGATCTTCCTCGAACTGTTTGCCCGAGGCTTTTAATTTCCCTCCGGGTTCGAAAACCATGCTATGCCCGTCGAAGACCAGTTCATCCTGTCCACCCACTAGATTGACATAAGCTACATACAGCTCATTGTCAAAAGCCCGGGTGGAAAGCATCTTCTCTCTGGTTTTCCACTTGCCCAGGTGATAAGGTGAGGCATTGATGTTGATTATCAACTCCGCCCCGCCGTAGGTAGCCTGATAATAAGCCGGGCCTTCCGGATACCAGATATCCTCGCAGATGTTGATGCCAATCTTGGCCCCTCTTATCAAGTAAACCGGAAATTCCTTCCCCTCTTTAAAGTAACGGTATTCATCGAAGACTCCGTAATTTGGCAGAAACTTTTTGTAGTAGACTCCGGCTAATTTCCGGTTATGGATCAGCGCTGCGGCATTGTAAATATCTGAGTTTTTGTCCACAAAACCTACTACTGCTGTGATTCCGACGGTCGATTTAACTACTTGGTTTAAGGCCTTGAGATTATCTTGGATGAAGGAGGATTTCAGCAAGAGGTCTTCGGGAGGATAACCGGTCACTGCAAGTTCCGGGAAAGCCACCAAATCGGCTTCCCAAGTTTTGGCCTTCTGAATAAACTGCTTGATTTTTTTGACGTTGCCGGTCAGGTCCCCGACCGTGCAGTTAATCTGGGCTAAGGCTAAGCGGAAAGGTCTCATTTGTTAAGAGAACTACTTACAATTTTGGTTGTTAAAGTATCTGGCTTTCTCCGGAAAGTCAAGAATTGACTCCGTCCGTCCGCTCATGCAGAGATGACTCAATTCTAATTAAAAAATCCCGCCTCGACTAGGGAAGCGGGATTTAATATGACAAGTCTTTCTCTACTGCTGCTGTTCGACCTGAGGAACGCCCTTTAGCTTCTCGATATGTTCCTGAGCATAATCCCTATCTTCACCCTCCGGATAGGTGTCAAGATATTTCTGGTAATGCTCAATCGACTTCTCTTTTTCTCCCGCCTTTTCGTAGGAAACCGCCACATAAATGTCATTATCAGGCGCTAAACCCGATTTAGGATATAGTCGATTAGCGTCGCTGAATCTGGTCACTGCTTCGGTGTAGTTTTTCTGCTTATACGCTATCAGGCCCAGATAATGGGCAGACGTGTCTGCCTTGCCGGTCTTGTTTTCGGGGTCTTGGGAGACAACCTTTTGAAGTTGAACTTCGGCCTTTTCAAATCCGCTGCGCCACAAGTACTTGTCACCGACCAAGTAGGCCAGACTCAAATCCTCGGGATTCTTCTGGGCTCGCTCTTCCCAGAAGGCTAAGGTGTTCTTGCCATCCAGGTAGTCTTTGACGGTGCCAGAGAAATGCTCCGGCGGGCTGAATCCCACAATCCGATCGATTTCCTCTCCGTTAGCGCTGGCAACTATTGCGGTGGGGAACCCCGCTATGCCGTATTTTTTGGCTAAGACCGTGTCCTCTTTGCCGTTGATCTTGGCGAAAACTACTTCCTTGGACAGAACCACCACCCTGGGATCAGGGTAAGTTTCTTTGCCCATCTTTTTGCACCAGCTTCAGGTAGGGGAGTAAAAATCGACCAGAAGCCTTTTATTCTCCTTCTGGGCCTTGGCCAGAGCGTCGTCAAAATTGGTTACCCACTCCGGCTCTTCTGCCTGGCTTAAGCCATACAGGCTGGCTACTGCCAGAACCGTAATCAACTTCCTGAGCATCAATCCTCCTTAAGAGCTATAATTCGTTCAGAGCTGTAAGATAGAACCCATTAAATTCTGGAATTGTTTCACCGTCAAGTACTCTTTGTTTCATACGCATTCCGACCCAAAGCTGACTGTTACTATTTTCTTGTGATCTTACCAACAGCCGAGCTTGGGCGCAGGACCCAGCTTGAAGACGTAATTGGTCAAGTAGACTACGTCTGACAAAGTCACGTTGCAGTTTCCGTCCACGTCTGCCAGAGCCACGGGCCGGGGCAGGGCTCTGTTATCAAAGACCATCCGGATAATGAAGACCACATCCCCGCTGGAGACCTTGCCATCGCCAGTCAGATCTCCGGCCAGGGCCGGATAACTCCCCTGATTGGAATACCCCAGTAACCGATTGTCGGGATCAAACTTGAGGCTCACTGGTTTGGAATCCAGAATGAAGCTGTAGTTTTGGTAGCGGGAGGTGTTGTTCACAGCCAGGGTGGAGACGCCGGAGTTGGTGGTCAGTTCTATCTCTACTGGCATGCGATAGAAAATCGGTTGGGATTGTTCCTGGGTAATGTTGAAGTCTAAATAGTGCTTCCCGGCGAAGCTGGTGTAGACCCAGCTCCACTTGTATTTGGGGAAATTAGGGCTGTAGACCCATTGGTTGAAAAACCAGTCTAGATCTTGGCCGGAAACCTCCTCCATGGCTTGTTTGAACTCTTCACTGGTGGCGGTGCCGTAGGCGTGGGCTGAGGCATAGTTTCGAAGTCCGGCAAAAAATTTCTGATCCCCCAGAACATATCTGAGCATATGCATCACCCAGGCCCCTTTGCGGTAGACACCGATACCGAACAAATACTGCGAGGGAGGGTTGTAAATCGGATAGCTGACCGAACCTAAAGAATCATTGATCACGTGCCATTCCAGACCGGTCATGTGACCAGCAAGCCTATCCGTCCCCAGGCTGTACTCTTTCCAGAGGGCCTCACAGTAAACGGCAAATCCCTCCTTAAGCCAGATATCCCCGAATGAGGCGCAGGTTACCAGGTTTCCCCACCAGTGGTGGGCTACCTCATGGGCTACTACCCATTCGTGGCTGGAATTTCCTTCGATCGGCAGTCCCCAGGAGACGCAGGTCTGGTGTTCCATCGCCCCGGTCAATCCGGCCTGAGCTATGGAAAGCTTCTCGGATTGGAAAGGATAGGCTCCGAAGAGTCCGGAGAAATGTTGTACGATTACGGGAGTGTTTTTGAAGTCGAAGGAGGCCTTGCTGGAGTCCTGGGGGTAAACCCAATAATAAAAGGGGATTTCATTCGGCCCGACTTCCAGCTGGTCCTGGATCAAAGCATAATCAGCTGCCGCCAATGAAATCAGATAGGTGGCAATGGGGTAATTTTCCTGCCAGTGGAAGGTGACGGTATTGTCGGCATTCGGGGTCACCTCAACTAAGTTGCCGTTGGAGATGGCCTCATTGCCGGTGGGGACGGTACATATAACTTCGCACAGCGCTTTATCAAAAGGTTGGTCAAAACAAGGGAACCAATACCGGGAGCGGTCCGGCTCGGAATAGGTGTAATAAATGGGGGCACCGTACTTGTTGCTGCTGATGTACAGACCTGCCGTAGGGTATCCCTTGTAAAAAATCTGAGCGGTGAAGGACTGGCCGTAGGAAAAGCTCTTACCCAGATTGATATTAAGCTTGTCAGTTACCCGCATGAAGCTGGCAAATTTTCCATCCACCTTACAAGAATCCACGGTCAGGCCGACCAGATCCAGACTCAAAGTGCTTAAGCCGGAATTTGTGCTTTTCACCCGGAGGGTGGCCTGTCCCTTGATCTTATTGATTAACTCGTTGGGACATATCTTTATGTTCAGGATGTATTTTAACACGTCAAATTCGTGGGCTAGATCGGTGGTCGTGGGATGAAAGCTCTGTTTGGCAGACAGAGTAACCGGGTGGAGTAACCGATAGCCAGGACCCAACTCCTCGACCACCTCCGGAGGGAGGGTAGATGGAGAATCCTCAGCGAAAGCAGATGGGAAGACACACAGCGCTATCATAAGCGCGGTTTTAAGCGACCTTAGCAACTTAGGCATAGGCTCCTCGGCAGGCTTTTAGGTTATTGGTTGGGGCTGGACTCATACTTTTGTTCAGGGGCATCCTTGTTTAGGAGGGGGGCCGAATCTGTAGAAATAATTCACAAAGTGAATCACGTCTGCCAGGCTGATGCGGCAGTCGCCGTTCACGTCCGCCGCCGCAGCCGGGGAAGGCAGGGCCGCGCTTCGGAAAATTGTGTTTATTAAGGTGATCATATCTCCCAGAAGAACCAATGAATTGCCGTCTAAGTCTCCGGCCAGGTGAGGGTAGGCAGTCAGTGTGTCGGATGTGAGAATCCAGTAGTCGGGATCAAGAAACAAACCGGTAGGCTGGGAATTTAGAACCAGGTTGAAATGAAGTTCACGGGTAGTGTCATCAATCGTGAAAAAAGTGTCCTTGGCAGCGGTTGAAAGTTTGAACTCTATGGGCAAGGTGTAAAGTGCGGGGGTGCTCTGAGTCTGTTTCAGGCTCACATCCAGATAATACTTGCCGGCGATACTGGTATAAACCCAGCTCCAGTTGTGGCGGGGATAATTTGGGCTGTAGACCCACTGGTCAAAAAACCAGTCCAGATCCTGTCCGGAGTAGCCCTCCATAGTCGCTTTGAACTGCTCGGTGTTGGCGGTGCCGTAAGAATACTGCTGCCCGTAGGCCTTCAAGCCGCCGAAAGAGAGGCTGTCACCCAATAAGTACCGTAGCATGTGCAAGACCCAGGCCCCCTTTTTGTAAACTGCTGTGCCGAACAAATAGGTCTCGGGTGGGTTGTAAATGGGATATTTTACCGAGCCGTTGCGGGAGGCATAGATGTTTCCTTCAAAGGCGGCCAAATGATTCCTTTTGGCGGTTGTGCCGTATTCCGACTCAATCCAGAGTACTTCGGCATAGCTGGCAAAACCCTCATTCAACCAGATGTTGGCAAAATCATTGCAGGTAACCTGATTCCCCCACCAGTGGTGAGCCAGTTCATGGGCCACAATGTGCTCATAGCGGGCATCTCCGGTCATGGGGACTCCCCAGGAAGTGCAGGTCTGGTGCTCCATCGCCCCGGCCAGCTCGGCCTGCACCATGCAGTATTTGTCTCCGGGAAAAGGGTAAGGATACCATAGATCTGAAAAGTATTCTATCATCTCCGGGGTCTTTTTAAAATCTATGACCGCTTTGCTGGAGTCCTGGGGATAAACCCTGTACTGGACCGGTAGAGTGTCACCGGCCACGATGGCAAAAGTGTCCAGCTGAGCAAAGGAGCTAGAGCTGAAGGAAATTAGATAAGTGGACAAAAAATAATTTTCTTTCCAGTGATAAGTGGTAGTTTCATCTCCATTATCGGTAACCCGGTAGAGGATTCCATTCGACACAACGTAATTGCCGCTGGGCAAGGTTATTTTTACCTCGCAACGAGCCTTGTCGCTGGGAAGATCGTAGCAAGGAAACCAATAGCGGGCGGCGTATGGTTCGGCAAAGGTATAGTAGACCGCCGTGCCGTAATCATTGGTGGAGAAGTACAGGCCACCGGAGGGGTTACCGTGGTAGAAGACGTCAATTGCAAAGGAGCCTCCGGAATCGTAGCTGACCTGCAAATCCACGAACAGCTGATTTACGGAACGGGTATAACTGGTCGAAACGGAATTTACCTTGCAGGAATCGATGGTCATTCCGACGAAATCAAGTACCACCGTAATTAAATTGTCGATCTGACTTTTGGCCTGTATAGTCGTCCGGCCAGTCACTTTGCTGGCGGGGCTGGCCGGTACCAATTTCAGGTCGATGATGTACTTGGTCACGTCGTAGTCGTGGGCGCTGTCCGCCACCTGGGCCTGGGAAAAATAGCCCAGGCTGGCACTTTTGGATTCTTCGAACTGATTGAACTCGGGGGCCCCTCCGGAAACCTCAGGCTCCGGCTTGGAGGGGGTATAGGCCAAGGAGAAAACCGGTAATACCAGAACTAAGCCTAAGCTAAGCTTCTTCTTTCCATTCCTTAGCAAGTGCAACTTTTACTACCCAAACCTCTCTTCTTCCCCCTTTTTGCTCCTTCAAACTCTCCGGCTAAAATATACCACCCACACCCGATTTGTAAAGGGAAATTTTGGGTGCTGAGATTACCCCAGCGGAACATGATTGGCTACTAACTTTCCGGTAATGCCTTACAAGAGGACCGCTTTTCTGGGAGTCTCCCGGGACAGGAGCTAAAAGACTCAGAATGATTACTGTGGCTGATCCAAGTTTTGACCGGACCTTTGTTCCAGGTGATGGCGGATGTCTTTGCCTTCCACTAAGAAAACCACGTCTTCGGCAATATTGGTGGCGTGGTCGGCAATTCTTTCCAGATGGCGGGAGATCATGATTAGCTGAAGCGCCCGGGAGATGCTTCCCGGGTCCCGGGACATGAATTCAACCAGTTCGGAGCGGATCTGATCCTTAAAATCATCGATTTGATCATCTCTTTGCAGAACATCTCTAGCCAACCGGCTGTCCTTGTTGACGAAGCTGTCCAAGGCGTCCTTGACCATTTTCTGGACCAAATCGGCCATCCTGGGGGTATCGACCAGAGGCTTCAATTCAGGCTGACGGATCAATTCTAAGGAGGCCTGGGTTATGTTGACGGCTTGATCTCCAATTCTCTCCAATTCTGAGCTGATTTTGAGAGCAGATATCAACAGCCGCAGATCGCTGGCCACCGGCTGGTGTAGGGCGATGAATTCTTGGCAGTCATTGTCGATTTCAATCTGCAGAGAGTTGATCTTTTCCTCCTGGGCAAAAATCTGGCCGGACTGGCTTTCGGTCCTGTCTACCAGCATCTTGATGGCGAAATAAATGTTGCTGACCACTAAGTTGGCCATCAGATTCAGTTTCTCTTTGACCAAAATCAAATCCTGCTCGAAATATCTGACCATATTTTACCCGAACCTTCCGGTCACGTAATCTTCGGTCCTTTTATCCGCCGGATTGGTGAAGATTTTGGCCGTGCCGTCGAATTCCACCAACTCTCCCAAGTAAAAGAATCCGGTCAGTTCCGAAATTCTGGCGGCCTGCTGCATGTTATGGGTCACGATGACAATGGTGTAATTCTTCTTCAGTTCAAAAATCAATTCTTCGACTTTGGCAGTGGAGATAGGGTCTAAAGCTGAAGCCGGCTCATCCATAAGCAAGACCTCCGGCTCCACTGCCAGGGCTCTGGCAATGCAAACTCTCTGCTGCTGGCCTCCGGAGAGCTTCAGGGCCGAATCATGGAGTTTGTCTTCCACCTCGTCCCACAGGGCGGCTTTCTTGAGGCTTTGCTCCACTCTACCCTCTATTTCTGTCCTACTCTTTTCTCCGGCTATCTTCAAGCCGTAGGCCACATTTTCAAATATCGACTTGGGAAAGGGATTGGACTTCTGGAAAACCATCCCCACCTTGCGGCGCAGGGTGGTCACGTCAACCTGGCGTAGGTGAATGTCGGTTCCATCCAGCAAAATTTTCCCCTCCAATCTGGTGTCCGGAATCAGCTCGTTCATCCGATTGAGGCTGCGCAGAAAAGTCGATTTTCCGCAACCGGAAGGGCCGATAAAACCCGTAACCTGGTGTTCTGGAATGGAGACGGAAATGTCCTTGAGGGCCTGTCGGCTGCCGTAGTAGAAATTAAGGTTTTTAACCTCAAACTTTATAAGGTTGTTCTGAAACCCCTGCTGGCCGGGGTTTTTAGTATTGCTTTCCGGACTTAGTTGATTCTTGTTGGTTTGGATTAGTTCATCCACGGTCTGGATCTCCGGCTCGGTCACTCAAGCCACCTGCTTCATCTTGATTCGCATGCGGTAACGGATCAGGATAGCTACGAAATTTAAGAGCAAAGTCAGAATAAGCAACACCAAAACCGTGCCGTAAAGTATTGGTTTGGTGGCTTCCACGTCCGGCGACTGGGTCGACATGACATAAATGTGATAGCCCAACTCCATGAACTGGTCAGTGGGGCTGGTGGGGAGATACGGCAAATAATAAGCCGCTCCGGTGAACATGATGGGAGCAACTTCTCCGGCCCCGCGGGAGATGGAGAGGATTGCCCCGGTTAGAATCCCGGGAAGTGCCTGAGGCAATATGACTCTGCGTATGGTTTGCCATTTAGTTCCTCCCAGGGCTAAAGAGGCTTCCCTATGTTCGCGGGGAACTACTCTTAAAGCTTCTTCTGCGGAAACGACCACTACCGGAAGGTTCAATAGTGCCAGAGTCAGGGCCGCCCAGATTAAACTCGGCTGTCCCCATAGTACATCGGCCCCGATGGCCCGATCCATGTTTCTCCCCACGAACTGAATGAAGAATCCCAGGCCAAACAATCCGAAAACGATAGAGGGTACTCCGGCCAGGTTGTTTACGGCAAATCTAATACTTTTGGTGAAAATGGAGTTGGGGTTGGCATATTCTTGTAGGTAAATCGCAGTCATGACTCCAATGGGGATTACGGCGACTATCATGAGTATCACCAGGGCTACCGTCCCGAATATGGCTGGGAAAATTCCGCCTTCGGTCATCCCCTCCAGGGGTTCGGATGTCAGAAACTCAAAGGTGACGGTACCATAGCCGTGAATTACTATATTCCCGACTATGACGGCCAGAATGGCCAGAATCAGAAGCATGGCCGTGCCGGTCAGAATCTTGAAAACTAAATCAGGTGACCTGCGGGGGTTAGACTTCATTTCCCCGCCAGTCTTTTCTGTAGTCTACCGACCGCCAAATGGGCCAGGATGTTAAACAAAAGCGTAATGGCAAACAGGACCGAACCAATAAAAAAGAGGGTGTGGTAATGGGCCGAGCCGAAAACAACTTCTGCCAGCTCGGCCGCAATAGTGGCTGAAAAAGTTCTAATCGAATCAAAAATACTTCCGGAGACTAAAGCCGCGTTCCCGGAGGCCATGAGCACAATCATGGTTTCACCTATGGCCCTGGCCACCCCTAGAATCACACCGGCCAAGACTCCCGGTAGAGCCACTGAGAGAACTATTCTGTAAGCTGTCTGCCAGGAACTGGCCCCCAGAGCCAACGACGCTTCTCTTAAAGCCCTGGGAACAGCGTTCAAGGCATCTTCGGAGACTGAGTAGATGGTGGGAATAATGGCCAACCCCAATGCGATGCCGGCGTTGAAAGCATTCAAGCGGAAGGAGTAACCGAACATATTTTGCAGAAAGGTAGCCATGACAATCAGGGCAAAGAATCCAAGCACGACCGACGGAATCCCGGCCAACATCTCCACTCCCGGCTTAAAAAATTCTCTTAAACGGCGGGGGGCAAATTCAGTGGTGTAAATGGCGGCTAGAATTGAGAGCGGGATGGCAAACAGAGAAGCGACTCCGACTGCCTTGAGTGTCCCGACTAGGAGTGGAAAGAAGGCATAGCGGGGATTGTCTGAGACTGGCTGCCACTCTTTCTGAGTAACAAACTTGTCTAAGCTGGCTTCCTGCTGAATTTCTGAATCGGTAAATAGAGGCAGAGACTCCCGGAATATGAATAAAAAGATCAAAATTACCCCGATAATGGCAGCAAAAGAGTTTACCAGGATAAACTTCTCTATTAGGAATTCCTTAAATCTGAATCTCTTAACAATCGAGGCGACTCTGATAGTCACACTGGAGTCGCCCGATTTAATTCTTGCAGTTGGTAGAATCTCTGTCAATTCTTTTTCTTCAGTTAACCGGGAAATATCCCACCTTGGTAACTATCCCCTGCCCCTCTTTGGACAGGACATAATCCACGAATTTCTTCACGTCGCCGGAGGGTTTTTTGCGGGTATACCAGTTCAGGTGTCTCCAGATGGGATAACTTCCGTCCGCTACTGTTTCTGGATTGGGCTTGATACCGGGAGTTTTCTCGTCTTTCTTGACTGCGGCGAACTTTACTCCCTTGGCATAGGCTGCTCCGCCGTAGCCGATACCGTTTTTGTCCTTTGACACGGCATTGACCACTGCCGCAGTACCCGGAAGAGTCTGGGTAGCCGGGGCATAATCCTCGCCCTTGAGAACATTGTCCTTAAAGAAGACGTAAGTTCCGGAGTTATTCTCACGACCATAAAGAATAATTTTGGCATCTGGTCCACCGACTTCCTTCCAGTTAGTTTTTTTGCCTGTGTAAATGTCCTTAATCTGGGCCAAGGTCAATTCTGCTAACGAGTTGGCTTCATTCAGATACACAGCCAAGCCGTCTTTGGCAACCGGAATCTCATTCCCCATAGTGTTGAAGCGATCCCGGAGTTTGTCTTTCTCGGATTGCTTCATGGGACGGGAGGCCTGGGCAATGTCAGTCGTTCCGTTGATTAGTGCGGCAATACCGGTCCCCGAGCCTCCGCCGGTAACCTGTACGATCATATCCGGATACGCTTTCATATAATCCTCAGCCCACCTCTGGCCCAGAATTACCATGGTATCCGACCCTTTCAGCGTGACTGATTTCCTGCCCAGGACCGCCCCGCTGAAGATACTGAACAGTCCTAAGGCTACGACCAGAAATGTGTAAAGTACTCTTCGTTTCACGACTTATTCCTCCTTTAGTTTCAAGTTTTAGAACACAAACAAAGTCTGCACTCTGAAAACGTTATCCTTTCGGTCTTTGTCACCAGCTAAGGCTGGGTCTAACTCATCTTTGGGCATAACGTACTCAAATGAAATCCTGGTATTCGAATCCCAATAGTAATGGAAGACAAAATCATGTTGGTCCACCCGGTCACCTTTAGCATTTTCTCTGGCATTGGGATCCCAACGATCGAACCGGTAAGCTAAACCGAATTTGGTAGTAATCTGCTGGGAGAACCAGGCATAGTACCCCTGAAATCTTGAATCCTTGCTCCCTACCCCGAAACCTTGATAATACTCTCCTCTTAGAGCCGTTCCACCGAATGGCAAGAGGTCAAAGTAGAGTTGGGCATCTACACCGCTTCGTACTTTATCAAATAGATCTGAATTTTTGGCTTGAGTGTAGGTTACCTCACCTGAGTCAACTACTAAGTCCTGGTTCGTATCAGTCCAAACAGAACTGAAGGGGACGGGCTCCACATAGGTCTGGCCGTAGTAGTAGGAGAATCCTAAGTAGTAGTTCTTGTAGTTGAAGCGGGTTCTTCCAATCATGTCTTTAGCCTTGGTAAAATCCTGCCAGTCAGAAGAGCCAGTTCCGATTCCCTTTCCCTGCAGAAGAGCAAAGTTGATCTTCCAATCGAACGGTAAGGTCGGTTGACTAAAGCCGAAGTTTAAGTTTACTCCCCGGTCACGCTCCCCCGGAAACAGGGCGTTCTCAGCTTGACTTCTTTCCCCGAAATCCCTCTTAGAAGAAGAGTACTCAATCTCGTATCCGAAGGGGACGTTAAACTGACCGAAGGTCAAATCAGCTCCAATGCTGCCGTCCGGCAAGAACTTCTTGTACAATTGAGCGTAAGCCTCCAAAATAGTGGGAAATCCCGATCGTCCGAAGTTGAAGTAGAAAACATACTTGCTGTTCAGGGGACTCGGCTCGTAGGTGACCTTAAATCTGGCCCGCCTGATGTAGAAGTTATTCCCGAAAGCGGAGATCGAAGAGTTTTTCGCCTCGTTGTCCAGACCGCTCTTGGCACTATCCGCATAGTCAAACCTGACCTGCATATAACCGCTCAACTTTAGTTTCTTCAGATTTTCCACATCACCCTGCATTGTCAGGAAAGGCTCCTGCATGGCCTCAACTTTCCGCTCTAGGTCTTCAAACCTCTGGGAAAGAGTGTCTTCGGCCGCAATTGCCATTCTATATCCAAATACTGCGCTCAGCACTAAAATCACCGTAAGCTTCCTAATCAATTTCCCTCCTTTTCCTTTATATTGCATTTGCATTTCATTTTTGATTTTCACAGACAAATACCTGTTGCCCCGTTTCCAGAGAATTAACCCCATGTTAAATCTGTGTTAAATATTCCCCCTATAAAAGAGCGGGATTTCACCCGCTACGTCTTGCCTGAGCTCCGCTAAGCTTCCCTGCTAAGCTTTCAAGCTCAAAAGTTTTTCCATCCTGGACTTGATTTCATCTCTGACTAAACGGAATACTTGACCCACCTTCTCCTCACTCCCTGTGGCAGCCGCCGGGTCAGGCAGCGACCAGTGAAAGGTCTTTATATGCGGCGGAGTGACCGGGCAGCTTTCCTTGGCGTTATCGCAAAGTGTGACGATAACGTCCATCTCTTTCATCAGCTTGTAATCAATGCTTTTAGACTTCTGATTGGATATGTTTATTCCGACTTCCTGCATGACTCTGATAGCCTTGGGATTAACTCCTTTGGGTTCCAGGCCGGCGGAATATACTTCCCACTTTCCCCTCGAGAGAATTTTCGCCCACCCTTCCGCCATCTGGCTCCGGGCGGAGTTGCCGGTGCAGACGAACATGATCTTCTTCATACTGGCAGACTGAAGTAAAATATGGACCCCTTACCCAGTTCTGATTCCACCCATACCTCACCCCCATGCACTTCTACGATATGCTTGACGATGGATAAACCTAATCCCGTCCCCCCTAATTCCCGGGAGCGGGCCTTGTCCACAGTGTAAAATCTTTCGAAAATGCGGGGGACTTCGGTGGATGGTATTCCAATCCCGTTGTCCTTCACCGAAACAATCATTTTGCCTGCCCTCTCCTCGGCCGTAATCTGAATCAATCCACCATTCCCGGTATATTTAATGGCGTTGTCAATCAGGTTTACCAGTACCTGGGTGAGTTTGTCTCTGTCCGCCTGGATATTGTCATTTGTGGCAGTAAACTTCACTTCGATTTTTTGAGATTTGTCTTCAGCGGATTTCCTAAACTGGGTGGCAATCTCGTTGATCAATTCTTTCAATGAGAATTCCTCTGCCTTGAGGCGATAATCCTCGGCTTCGATTTGAGAGAGCAAAAGCAGGTCGGCGATAATCTTTCCCATCCGGTCCGCCTGCCTCTGCACGATGTTAAGAAAATTCTTAGCTCGGTCGGCTTCATTCAAGGCTCCGTCCTGCAGGGCCTCCACGTACCCCTTAATCGAGGTCAAAGGGGTTCTCAACTCGTGGGAGGCATTGGCCACAAAGTCCTTTCTTATCTTTTCAAGTCGTTTGAGCCGGGTAATGTCAAAGAAGACCAATATGACTGAGACCTGATCGACCGACTGAGTATCCAAAGTTAGTATCTCGGTGAGCAGGACCTTTTCCTGGGGAAAGCCGGTATCGATTTCTGAGCTTTGGTTCTTCTTTTCAAGCATCGCTTTTTTAATCAACCCGTTTAGAAACGGGTGCCGGATGATCTCGACGTATCGCCTTCCGAAAACCGGACTGTGCCAACCGAACATCTCTTTGACCGATTCATTGGCAATGAGAATTTCTCCTTTGGAATTGAGAGCCAGCACCCCCTCTTTTAGGTTGGAGACGATTGAATCCAGTTGTGATTTCTCATTCATCAGCTCCGTTACGGTTATTTCCAGCTGTTGGACCATCTGGTTGAAATAGTGTGCCAATTCGGAGACCTCGTCCTGTGTCCGAAGCTTGATTTTCATCTGAAAGTCTCCCTGGGCAATCCGGCGAGCGGATTCAGTCATATTCTTAAGCGGCCTTGTCAGCCGGCCGGCTAAAAACAAGCTCAATGTCAGTGAAAGGACCAGGGTGATCAAAATGGCAATGCCCACAGCTTTTGTAATCTGCGTTTGTTGCTTTGCCAATTGAGTCAAGGGCAGAGCCAGTCTGGCGAAACCTTTGATTTCCCCTTTCTGACGGATGGGAAAGGCCAGGTAGAACATCTTCATTCTGGCAGTGGTGCTGAAACGCACGTTCTTGCCGAACCGGGACCGCAAGGCCTCTTGAACTTCAGGCCGGTGCAAATGATTCTCCAGTTGCAAAAGTTCTTGCCCGCTCTTGTAAGAATCACCCAAGACCTGGCCGTCTGCAGAAATGATGGTCACCCTGGCCGTGACTTTCTCCGCCAGTTGATCGGTCAGGCTGTCGATCCTCCCCATTTCGGCGCTGACCAGAGGCTGCTGTTGTAGCTGGTTGGAGATTAGCTGAGTTTCGGATTTCAGGCTCTCTTCTATCTGTTGGAGGAGCAGCTTTTCGGTCAGTCTTGAAATCAGAAGACCGACCAAAACCAGTCCCAGCAAGCAGACCGTGAAAATCCCCCCGAAGAACTTCCATTTGATCTTGAGCTTCATTTAGACTTCAATTTATAGCCCAGGTTCTTCAGGGTGACGATGTCCTTGCTCAGGCTGGGGATTTTTTCCCTCAACTTGCGGATATGTACGTCCACGGTCCTGGCCCCTCCGTAGTAATCCTCTCCCCAAACCCGATTCATCAGCGTCTCTCTGGTCATAACCCTGCCGGTGTTTTCAAGCAACGCCTGCAAAAGACCGAATTCCTTGGAAGTCAGATTTACTCCCTTGCGATGAGACGTGATTTCATGTTTTTCCGCATCCAGAATTAGGTCCCCGTATGAGAAACGTTCGCCGCCTTGAGTCTTCCTCTCGTAGCGACGCAAGAGGGCTCTTACTCTGGCCAAGAGTTCCTTGGAACTGAACGGCTTGGTAACATAATCGTCTCCCCCCATCTCCAGACCCACTACCTTGTCAGTTTCTTCCCCTTTAGCGGTCAAAATAAGTATAGGAATCTGCGCCGTCGCAGGATTTCTTCTCAGTTGACGGCATACCTCTAGACCATCCATCTCCGGCAGCATCAAATCTAGAATAACTAGGTCAGGCTTTTCTTTTGTGACCAGATTCAGCCCGGTGTTTCCGCTCGCTGCGGTTGAGACCGAGTAATTCTCCCTAATCAGATAATGCTTCAAGAGATGGGCAATGTCTAAGTCGTCCTCGATGACCAGGATTTTCTTGGGCACGGCTTCAAAATATACCCAAAACTTACATCTTGCAAGCGGGAGAAAAGATCCGGTCTGACGGTTGAGATTATCGATGGACGGACTTCTGGAGGTGTACTATTAAAAGACCGGCGCAGCTGATGATGGGGTTTGGGAAGGCCTACTCTTTTTGTTCGGCGTCTGATGGTTTCTCCGGAACGGCCTCCGGGTGCTCGTGCCGGTACATCTCCTCCGGCATTTTGCCGGTCAGCCAGGCCGGATTCATGGGATAGACCCCCGGCCTGAAGATGACCGAATACATGTGCCAGATCAGGATTGCCAGGGTAGCTAGCCAGGCTTCGTAGTAATGGACTACCAGCATCACGTCCAGAAAGCCTTTGGGAAACCATTTAACTGCCACGTTGTCGAACCAGAGGAAAAAGCCGGAAATTATCATAATTAACGTCCCCCAGACTAAAGCCCAATACTCTGCCTTTTCTACATAGCTGAATTTCCCGAAGCCGGGAGGGGTTCCGGTCAGACCTAGATTGTACGAGACCATTTGGAAGAATTGGCCCAGGTCTTTCTTCCGGGGGAAGATGTCTCTGAAAAATCTTTTTCCCCGGTCGGTAGTCAGGTACAGTACGTGCCACAGCACGGCCAAAATAAAAACAACCGCTGCTACCCGGTGGATGGTCCCTCGTATCGGAAAACCTCCTTCCCAGCCGAAGAGAAGCTTGACCCAGGCCGCTTCCGAGAATCTTAAGGAGAATCCCGTAATGACCAAAACCACAAAGGTGACCGTCAGAAACATATGCTGCCAGACTTCATTGTAGTTCATTCTGATGACGGTTCCCTTTCTGACAACTTTTTTGAGATGCACTCGCAGGTCAATTACCCAGTGTAAGACCATGGTGCCTATTATCACCACTATGGCAATTATGTAAAAATTTCGAATTATATTGGCCGCCGGTGTGCTTGACATCCCTGGCGTGCCGTGAATCGGAACCTTGGCTAAGGTGGCTGATATTCCGGGATGGCAGTGACCGCAGGTCTTTTGCAGATTACCAGTGTAGGTTGAAGAACTTGAATCTGAGCTGGGTAAGATCCGATGGGCCCCGTGGCAGGAAGCGCAATTGGCCACGGTTATGTCGCCGGTCTTGCTCTTTAAACCGTGGTAGCTGTCAACCCAGGTCTTCAATCTGCCGGTGGGGACTCCGAATTTTTCATTTAAGCGCGCGGATTCATGGCAGGGGGAACAGGTTGCCTCCGCAATGCGGGTCGGGCTAACTGGAGAGCGCGGGTCGGAAGGAGACAATATGCCATGCTCGCCGTGACAATCGGTACAAACCGGGGAATCAGTTTCGCCTCTTCTAGTCATCTGACCGTGTATGCCTTCCCAATAGTCATTTTCTACGCTCTTGTGGCAGCGTCCGCAGGTCTTGGGAACGATGAAGTGGTTGATGGAGGACTGCGGGTCACCGGGTGGCAGGATGATGTGGGCGGTACCGTTGGTGGAATGGCAGTCATTACAGGTTGCGGCTAAGTACACACCTCCCAGAGACGACTTGCCATGGATACTGCTTTCGAAAAATTCCACCGGTTTTTCTAAAGGGATTCCATGTTTTTTAACCAGGTCAATGTCCTCATGGCACCTCCCGCAGGTTGTAGGAATGTTCAAGGGATTGACTCTTGATTCTCTCACCGAGGATTTAAAGACGTCGTGGCTACCGTGGCAGTCTTGACAGAGAGGTATGTCGGGATCTTCTCCGTACCTCTTGAAGCCATGCCATTCATAGATGTCGGCTACATCCTGGTGGCAGCTCCCGCAGTTGACTTCTGGTAAATCCTCGATATGGGGCAACTCGGTAATGCCGGTATGACAATCGACGCACTCAAAGCTGCCGTGAACCGACATTTTGTAAACTTTCAAATCCACAAAAAGTGACTGAGTCTTCCCCAGTGAGTCCTGAATCACCATCTCGGGATCAGAATGGCATTCCATGCACTCACTCAGAGTAATGCCAAATAAGGAAGTGCTTGCAGCAAGCAAGAGCATGACCAGAAACACGAATCCAGCGGCCCAAGAACTTAGGGTTCCAGACGACCTTTTCTCTCTCATGGCTACGGTCTTTATGTGAATAACTTCACAATTATTACATGCCAATTTAGGTTATCGGCTCTGAAAGTCAATATAAAGGGGAGACAGACCTAAGACAATCTGGAATTAGGGGTTATGAGATAAAATTTACAGTGACCCGCGTCCCAGTCATCAAGAAGTCGAGCGCCTCCACCCTTCAATCAAAAGCGTCCCCAACGGGATTTGAACCCGTGTTACCGCCGTGAAAGGGCGGTGTCCTAGACCGGGCTAGACGATGGGGACGTCTGGACTTGCCAGTTTATTCAAATTTTCTCAAAAGTCAACTCTTAATTCTTTCGAGCGAATTCAAGTTGCGCAGTATCAGAGTAACCGTATTTTAGTTTGACGCCCCGTTAGCTCAATTGGACAGAGCATCGGACTTCGGATCCGAGGGGTGGGGGTTCGACTCCCTCACGGGGTAAAAATTCCGGGCAAGCTGACCAAAACCTTATCTATCCTCTGGCCCATTAATGGATGACAGGCTACCATACGAAACACTCGATGGAAATCAATCAAGTGCGTCTGAATGCACGCTCTGGCCCGTGTTTCCTGACAATTGGCCTCACAGCGCCCAGTGCAGCGCAACGTAATTGGTCCGCTGCGGGCCTGGGTTAGACCGGGTTGGATTGTGGAGAGGAGACGGACGGATACGTTAACGGTGCGGTGAGGAAGAATGAAAGATTTGGTGCGCGGCTGCCGACGGACAGGGCGCTGAAGAAAAAAACTCTAGGGCCTATTCACCGAAGGGCATCAATCTCAATTATGACAGTCTGGGCGATACAGGGTGGCCGGATTGCGGCATTAGTTTTGTGACCGCGTCTTTGACCCTAAGTTGGGGGAATTCAATCTTGGAAATCGGGAAGATTCGGACAATTCGACTGGGGAGGCAAAACCGCTTCCTGATACTCGGCGACCAGCGCGGTGACAAGTTCTTTCACGGAGATTATCTCCGTAATCCGGTAGGCGTTACTGCCGGCAAAGGCAAAGCCGCTCTTGAAGCGGCCCTTTTGAGCGCTGATCAGCGCATGCGCTATGCAATAAGGGGAGTTCTTATAATCGCAAGTGGAGATACAGTGGTAAGGACACTTGTACGGCTTTTTGATACCCGACCTGACATCATCGAGATACTTATTCCTGATCGCTCGACCCGGCATGCCGACCGGGCTATTAATTATAACCAGGTCCTCTGACTTAACGTCGATATACATCTGCTTGAAGGCGAGGTCAGCGTCGCACTCATGGGTGGCCACAAATCGTGTCCCCAGTTGTACTGCGGCTGCCCCCATCTCTAAAAAGGTCTTGATATCGCCGCCGGTATAAATGCCGCCCGCCGCAATGACAGGAATTGTTTTGCCGTAGCGAGTGGAGAAATCGTCGGCTACTTCGAGCACCGAAGGAACAAGGTACTCGAGCGCGAAGGCCGGATCGAAGATCTGTTCTTTGGAGAACCCGAGATGACCGCCGGCCTTAGGTCCTTCAACAACGACAGCGTCCGGTAAATAATCGTACTTGGCCAGCCAGCGCTTGCAGAGCAGGGCGGCAGCTCTTCCTGACGACACGATAGGCACCAGTTTGGTTTTCGACTGAGAGGTCAGGAACTGCGGCAAATTCAAGGGAAGCCCGGCGCCGGAGAAGATAATATCAATCTGTTCTTCGATGGCCGTGGAGACAAAGTTACCATAGTTAGTTAAGGCCACCATGATATTCAGGCCAAGGATTCCAGAAGTCAGAGATTTTGCCCTGCGGATCTCGCGGCGTAGAGCACGAGCATTGGCCTCCAGGAAGTTTGAGTAGAAATCCGGCTCATTCATGCCAACCCCGGCAGCGGCGATCACACCTATACACCCCTGGTTCGCCACAGCGGATGCCAAGCCAGAGAGAGAAATACCTACACCCATTCCCCCCTGTATGATTGGAAGGGGGGCGGTCTTATCACCTATGGTCAGTGGTTTCAACATCAATAGCCTTTAGCCTCGGTTGCGTGCCGTCATAGCAATTTTGACCATTTAAGTCGAAAGCTAAAATACGCTTCTTTGGTCAAAAAAGCCATCTTCAATTTATAATCTTGGGTCTTAGAAAGTTCAATTCGAACTTAAACCAATCTGACACTGTGGGGCTGGGAAAGGTGAAAAATCTGTCTGGGGAATCTGAACTGTGGATAGAAAAACAAGAATGAGGGTATCTCTCCCCTTGAATAGTCTTGACTTATTCCCTAACACTGCTACATTTGTCCAGAGCAAAACATGTCCTAAATGAACACAGGGCTTTGACTCTAAGACTTGAAGCCAGACCTTAAGTCAAAGAATCAGTATGTATCGACTTAAGCAATCCTTGTCCACAAGTTGACCAAAGACCATCTGGCCCGTAAAGTTGTGGTTTAACAAGTCAGACTATGAGTGACCGAATTCGACTATTTCTTGACATTGAAACCATCAAAGCACCTGAGAGTTTGAAGTCCCTCTTTCTTGAAACTCTTCGTGAACCTTTTAAAAAGACTGCGGATGTCAAGCAGTGGCAAGAACAGGAGTTCCTTAGAACATCTCTAGACGGAACTTTTGGTCAAATTCTATGCATAGGTTACATAAAAGAACCACCCGTGTCATATACGGCCGATGTAATAGCTGGTGATGAACAGAAAATCCTAACTAAATTCTGGAATATAGCCAGAGATGCTGACCTGTTCATTGGTCACAATATCTTGAATTTCGATTTAAAATTCATTTGGAAAAGGTCAATTATTCATAACATTAAACCGAGCAAAGATATCGGTTTTGCCAGGTACAGAAATGACCCCATTTATGACACCATGCAGGAATGGATAAAATGGGACACAAGAGACCATGTATCACTGGATTTACTGGCTAAGCTCTTTGGTTATCCTACCTCAAAGGGTAAAATGGATGGCTCCATGGTTCAGGAATATCATGATAAAGGCAGAGATGAAGACATTTATGATTATTGCAAGGCAGATGTTGAGCTGAATAGAAAAGTGTACTATAGAATGATAGGGGAAATCCCGTAAGGCCAGTAAAAAGATGGCTAGAAAGGCTCGAGCGTGTGTTATTATGCGTCGTCTGGACCTATTCAACCATTGGGGCATTCTGGCAGCTCAGGAGGACTTGAACTGAGCTTTAAATATTCTGCCGCCGTGAGGGGCTTAAAGGAATCTGACACTGTGGGGCTGGAACATTTGAAAAATCACTCTATCGGAAATCTGAACCGTTAGCAGTAAGATAGAAGGAAGGGGTCCCCCGACCATCCCCTGTTTCCATTTTGTTTCCACTTGGATTAAAGGGCTGGCAGGCTCTGAAACCGAACAGGGAGATGATACTTTTCCCTGAAATGTTTAGAAATATCTCGACTAAACTTGAACGAACCGCCGTTATCAGCCATGGTGACAACTGCGGTTAGGTTTTCAAAATAATCCTTGAGTCCGGACAGCACCGTGAACACGCCCGTTGCCCCTCCGATGACCTCGATTTGCTAATCCATGTATTCTATGGTAAGTAATTGCCCCCTGTTCGTCTAGAGCAGAAGGCGGCTGAGCAAATATGAGAGAGTTGATTCCGCGCCTTCGTTAAGGTTTACTTCGCGCTCTTTAAGTCCGTCATAGCAGCCGCCAGTGGCCTGGTCATATATAAACTGACCCAGCAGATTGTCCCCCAAGAACCAATCGAAGGCCCGGTGTAAGAGCCTTTGATAGTGCGGATCCTTGCTAATTTCATACATTGTCTTGAGGGCTTCGATGGTGCTGGCGGTATCTTCCGGCTGTTGGTCGAACTTGTAGCGATGGCCGCCCCGCTTGAACCAACCCTGCTGTCCAATGGGGATATAGATGTTGTTCTCAAAGGTATGCGAGATCAAAAAATCCAATGTCTGCTTGCCAACCTTGAGATAGTCCGGATTTCCGGTCACGGCGTAGCCGGTCAAAAGTGCTTCTGAAAGGGTGGCATTGGAATAGGCCAAAATAGGTTCAAACCACTGCCACTTTTGCGAGCCGTTCTCTTTATATTCGTGCATCAGGAAATCACAGGCCCGAATGAGTCTGCCGCGGTAGTTTGGATTGGCATGCTGATTGAGATGAAGCGCCAGGCTTTTAATGTAAAAGGCCTTAGCCCTGGGGGAGGTGAAACGCTCAGCTACCGCCAGGCTCTGCTCATACATCAGTCGGGCTTTTTCACGCATCCGCTTTGGCAGGTGCCTGGCAGTGGCGGTAACCGCCAGGGCGTAGAGGGTTCTGCCGTTGGCGTCATCGAGATTCTCCTGGCCGTTTTGCTGGTGGCTGAGTTGGCGCTGGGCATTTACATAATTTTCATAGGCGCCGTTTGGCTGCCGGACAAAACTCAGAAAATTAAGATAGGTTTTCGCAAGCCGGAGCGCCGCCACAGACTTTATTTGTTCATAATATCGCACTGAGAATACGAGAGCCCTGGCGTTATCGTCAATAGTATAGCCGGAACTAAGATCTGGCTCGGTCAATTGCGCGAATTGAATGATGCCGAAATCGTCGGTGAGTTTAATGAGGTGACTCAGTTTAATTTTAGGAGCTCGCTTTTGGTTAACTTTTAACTCAGGCACGTACGCCGTAAAGGTTCGCATATAGGCAATGGCAACGTTTGGCCAGGCCATGTTGCGAGTTCTAAAATAGGCGCTCTTGCCCAATGCAAATTGCCTAGATTGGTCACCCAAAAGCTGCAATAACGCTTCAGTTATTTGTGTTGATT
>Ga0154806_117_pt1 | contig 60746 bp, 52 predicted proteins | sample Rifle2008BG16ft_FD_105814 | JGI IMG/M metagenome (GOLD analysis project Ga0154806, IMG submission 105814) | candidate division Zixibacteria bacterium RBG_16_50_21
CATGTGGTTTGTGGCCATCATTTTTGTCGCCTTTCTGGGCTGGCAGGGAGTGTTTACTGACCAACAGGCCCCCAACTCCATCGCCGAAATAAACGGCCAGGACATTTCTTATCAAGTATACGACAGCTTTTACCAGCGCAATTACAAATTGGCCCAGCAGCAGTACGGTGACACCATCGAATTCGATGACTACATAGTCAAGCAGATCAAGGACAAGACTTGGGAGGACATTGTCACTCAATCCCTTCTGTATCAGGAGGCCAAAAAGAGGGGAATTGTGGTAACCGACAAGGAAGTCTTCGAATACTTGAGACGCTTTCCCCCTTTTGAGATTCTCGACCAGCGAACGATTGAGCAATTCATGACCGAAGGGCAGTTTGACTATCGCAAGTATGCCCAGGCCCTGGTAGACCCCAACGTGGACTGGTCTTTTGTGGAGGCTTACGTCAAAGAAAGGCTTCTGACCGCCAAGTTGCAGATGACCGTGACTAGCCTGGCCCGGGTCAGCGAAGAAGAAGTCAAGAACAACTGGCTGCAAAATAACACTGTCTTGAACGTCCGCTTTGTGCGCTTTCCGGCAGAAAAGTACTCCGACCAGATTCAGACCGGGCCTGAGGTAATCGAGCAGTTTTACCAAAAGAACAAAAGCGGCTACTGGCGGGAGGAACGGGCCAATCTTAACTACGTGGAGTTCCCCCTCCAGCCTCAGAGCCAGGATGAACTCCAGGTCAAAAAGAGGCTGGAAGAGTTGAAGACCCAGGCCAAAAACGAGGCTGATTTTGCCGGCCTGGCCCGTCAATATTCGGAAGACCAGGCTACCAAGGACAACGGCGGAGACTTAGGCTGGATAGACGAAGGGGGTTTCATTCGCGCCTTTGATGCGGTCTTAAAGAGCCTGTCGCCCGGGGAGGTCTCTGAGCCCTTGAGAAGTAACTACGGCTGGCATCTGGTCCGCCTGCATGAAAAAAGAATTACCACCGAGGGGAAGAGGCAATACCATGTCAGCCATATCCTGATTAAGCCCACTTTGAGCAAACAGAGCCTGCTGGAGCTAAAGCAAAAGGCAGCCGAGTTTGCCGGTAAGGCCAAGTCCGGAGATTTCGAGAAACTGTGCCAGGAGTATCAGAGGCCGATCGGGATAACCGGGTGGTTCAACCGCCAGGCCTTTATTCAGAATTTTGGAGACATCCAAGAAGTCCGCCAGTTCGCCTTCTCAGCCAAGGCCAAAGAGGTGAGTCAGGCAATTGAAACTCCTAACGGCTTTTACATTCTGAAGCTGATTGAGCGCCGCCCGGCCGGTCCTGCCGGTTTAGACGAAGTTCAGGCTCAGGTAGTCGTGGATTACCGCAAGGGCGCTGGTCTGGATCTGGCCCTGCAGGACGCTAAACTGCTTTACCAGGAGCTTCAAAAGGGACAGAGTCTGACCAAGGTGACCAAGAGCCGAAAATTGACCGTCGGTGAAACCGGATTATTCAAGGCCAATGAGCCTTTAATCCCCAAAGTAGGAAGATCTCCGGAATTCATCGAAAGGGCACTGGCATTTTCTCCTCAAGGAAAACCTTCCTTACCCTTCCGCTCTTCCGGTTCGGCCTTTGTGATTGAATTAATCAGCAAGGAATCGGTCCCTGATTCAGTTTATGCCGCGGCCAAGGACTCCCTATATCGGGAAACCCTACAAGCCAAGCAAAGCGAGATCTACAATCTCTGGTACTCTCAATTGAGATCCAAAGCCGAAATCAAAGACAATCGCGATAAGTTTTTCCGGGAAGAGGAGACACCGGTCCAGGGATAATCTTAGACCGTAATCTTATGCAAGGGATTCTTTCCACACCTGGGGAGGAAATCCCTTCTTTTTTCTGGGAAGATTTTTCCGCTGTTGAGATGTCTGAACAATAGACAGCTTTTTATCCTCCTCAAAGTCAACCGAGTACGGCCTTGTGCAAAGGCTTTCACTTTGCGGGGCAGTTTTTTTGCTCAATCATTTGGTAAACCGCCTGGAGGAAAGTATGCAAAACAATAATAACCAGCCAAAGAATCCTTCCCTCAAAACGGCGCCGCTACTCCGGTGTTCACTGGTAGGCCTTTCTCTGGTCTTATTCTCAATTCTGGGCTGCGCTAAAAGCAATCCCTTGGGACCTGATCTGCAGCTTTCCGAACAGACGCAACAGAAAGTAACTATCTCTGACCCGGGTGTGACTGCCTCCAAGCCCAAGCCTGAATCCAGCGACCGGGATATGGAAATGACCAAAGTCTATTACGAGGGCCCCCTGGTATCCAAATTGATCGGTCTGGTTGGCGGGACCCTGAAGATTCCGGTAGGACAAGAAACCAGCAAGTTGTACGTTCCTTTAGGCGCCCTAGACTTAAGTATATTGATATCTGCTAGAGCCGTCTGCGGGACAAACCGCAGAGGAGAGAACTTAACTGAGTATGAATTTTGGCCGGACGGCTTAATCTTCAACCGCTACAGCTACCTGGAGCACCGCACCAAATCAGAGGACGGCGCTCCGGTAGAATTGTGGTGGTACAACCCGGATAAAGCCAACTGGGAATTAGTCCAGAAAGGGATAGTATCCAGCGGTAAATTCAATTTTTCAATCCAGCACTTCTCCAAATATCAAGTCTGGGAAGGCTCGGTTTCAGCCAGCGGACAATAGTTTCCCCTGCACCATCCTCCTTAAACTAAAAGGACCGCCTTCGGAAGCGGTCCTTTAATTTTATCCCCAGTTGCGACTGTCAAATCCTGTAGAGAGAAAACAGGGTGCTAGAGGGAGGGGTTTATCTCATCTGACCTTATTTTTGGCTCTCGAAATTCGACTGCCGATTTACGCCTTTCATTCCCGCAGGCCAGGATGCTTCTATACCCGCTCTTCTTGAGCGGCCAGAAGAGTTCCGTCTGAACTGAGACGGCTTGGTCCAGTTTGCCGGTCAAATGTTCGAAGCTGATCAACTTCTTTAATTCTGAATTGGAGGGCACTATTTTTCTGGGCATGTGGCTGTCACCTCTTTTCTCCGGCCATCCTTGGAACACTATTGTTATCGTCACTCCGAAAATCGAACTTTAGATTTTTAGCCAATTTTTTTATTGACATTGAAGAAAAAATTCACAAATTGGAGCAGTTCTTATTATGACCGAGAAGAGGACAACCCGAGGGGTTTATGGCTGGTTCCTGCAGAGGATCACCGGCCTTTTTTTGGCCTTCTTTCTGATTGTCCACTTGAACGTCATGCATTTCTCGGAAGGGAGCCTGGAGATTGATTTCGCCTCGGTCACAGCCAGGCTGCAGAGCTCCCCTTTCTGGGCTGCTTTCTATATTCTCTTCATCCCTTCAGTTGTCTTTCATGGTTTAAACGGGATCTGGGGGATTTACATGGACTATCGGCCCGGCTTGAGAGCCAAGAAGAGCGTACTGTTCATTCTGTGGCTGTTAGGGATCGCTCTCACTATGTATGGAACCTGGGGCTTGATTCCTTTATTCTATGCTTAAGGATTGAACATGAAAATCAGCGACTTCTGGATGAGCATGATTAAAGAGTGGAAGAGAAACCCGAACGTGGGGACTTTTTCTTGGATTCTGCATCGGGTTACCGGAGTACTGCTGGTACTCTATCTCTTCCCCCACTTCTGGTCCATCGCCTCCTCCCGCTGGGGAGCCGGGGCCTTCGACCACAAGATGCGGTCTTATGAAACACCCTTGATTAAGTTTTTTGAAATGGGTTTGGTCTTGCTGGTTGCCGTGCACATGATAAACGGATTGAGAATTACCATAGCCGATTTCTTCTTTTTGACCAAATCTCAGAGAGCCTTGTTCTGGATCGGAGTAGTTCTGTTCTTATTTGTTTTAGCAGCATCAATCTTGGCTTTCTTCCCTAAGATTTTTGTATGAGCATTCATCACGACATCGTAGTAGTGGGCGGCGGGCTGGCCGGTCTCAGAGCCGCACTGCAAGCTAAGTTCGCCGGGGCGGATGTGGCCATCATTACCAAGGTTCATCCGCTGCGGTCGCATTCCGGGGCGGCAGAAGGAGGGATAAACTCCCCTCTGGCCAACAATCCAGACGCCAAGGATGATAACCCTGAGGCCCACGCCTACGATACCGTCAAAGGGGCAGATTTTCTGGCTGACCAGGATGCCGTGGACATCCTCTGCAGCGATGCCCCGGAGATGATTTACGAGACCGACCACTGGGGTTGCCCTTACTCCCGCTATGGGAATGGCAAGATAGCTCAAAGATATTTTGGGGGGGGAAGATATCCCCGCACCTGCTACGCGGCGGATAAGACCGGACACTATTTGTTGCACACCCTCTACGAGCAGGCCTTGAAACATCAACTTAAAATCTATGAAGAGTGGATGTGTCTGGCTTTGGCAGTGGAGAACAATGCCTGCAAGGGTTTGATCGCCTATGACATTCGCACCGGAACTCTGGTCCCCATCAGCGCGCAGGCGGTGATAATGGGGACCGGCGGTCATGGCCGGATTTACCGCAACACCACCAACGCTCACATCAACACCGGTCTGGCCATGTCAATCGCCTACTGGGCCGGGGTGCCACTGAAAGATATCGAGTTTGTGCAATTCCATCCTACCAGTCTGGCCCGGACTAATATTCTTTTGACCGAAGGCTGCCGGGGGGAAGGGGCTTATCTGATAAATAAAGACGGGGAGCGCTTTATGAAGCGCTACGTCTCGGAAAAAGTAATGGAACTGGCTCCCCGGGATATTGTGTCTCGTTCAATCATGACTGAAATCGAGCAGGGCCGGGGAATTGACAATGCCTATGTCTATCTCGACATGAGACATCTGGGAGAAAAGAAAATTGACGAGAGGTTGCCCGGCACCAAGGAGCTCTGTTTGGAGTTTATCAATCTCGACCCGGTCAAAGACCCCATCCCCATTCAGCCCGGACAGCACTACACCATGGGGGGGATTGACACCAACGCCTGGGGTGAGACCAAACTGGCTGGCTTTCTTGCCGCCGGTGAATGCGCCTGTATATCCGTACACGGGGGGAATCGCTTAGGCGGCAACGCTCTTCTTGAGACTCTGGTATTCGGCAAAAGAGCCGGACAGAGGGCGGCAGAGCTGGTCAAGCAGAAACCAAACTCACCTTCGCCCAAGGCACTGGACCAGGCTTTAAAAAATCTTCAAGCTAAACAGGAAGAGCTTTTCAAGGGCAAAGGGAGCGAAAATCACTTTGACATCAAGAACCGGCTGGCGCAGTTGATGGTGGAGAAGGCCGGGGTCTTCCGCACCGAAAAGGATTTGACAGAGGGGAAAGCCAAATTGCAGGAGCTAAAACAGAGAGCCAAAAATTTAGCTCCGGTTACCCAGGAGAAAAGATTCAACTTTGACTATATCTTTTCCATGGAATTGCAAGGGAACTTGGAAATCTCCGAAGCCATCTTCACCGCTGCTTTGGAGCGTAAGGAATCCCGGGCTGCCCACTTCAGAAAAGATTTTCCTGAACGAGACGACCTCAACTGGCTCAAGCACATTTTGGTAAACTGGTCGTCGGAAGGACCTAAGCTCTGGTCTGAGCCGGTGAAAATAATCAGATACCAGCCCGAAGAGAGGAAATACTAAATCTTGAAAGAGATTACCTATAAAGTCCACCGTTTCAATCCGGAAAAAGACTCTAAACCCTATTTCCAGACCTACACCTTTCCGCTGAAACCGGCCATGACCGTCTTGGAGGGGCTGTACTATATACTGGAATACCTGGACCACACGCTCTCTTTCCGCTCTTCCTGCCGCATGGCGGTGTGCGGCTCCTGCGCTATGCACATTAACGGGAAGTACCGTCTGGCCTGTAACACCCAGATAACCTCTCTCAAATCCAAGACCGTGGTGGTTCAGGCTCTGCTTCATCTGCCCAATCTCAAGGATCTGGTGGTCGACCACACCGGCTTTTTCGAGAATCTGATTGCCCTTAAACCCTGGCTTTTGGCTAAAGAGCCGGTTCCTGAGAAGGAATACCTGCAGTCTCCGAAAGAACGGAAGAAACTGGATGTAGTGACTGAATGCATCATGTGTCAGGCTTGTTACGCCTCCTGTCCGGTAGCCGGAACTGATAGCAAATACTTTGGACCGCATGCCTTCTTGAAGGCCTTGCGATTCGTGAATGATTCCCGGGACAACGCTACCAAAGAGAGGCTGCACCAGGTAGCCGGTGAGACCGGGGTCTTCCGCTGCCACACCATTTTCAACTGCCAGGACGTCTGCCCCAAGCATCTAGATCCGGCCGGTGCCATCGCCAAGCTGAAGCTGGCCGCTACCCTGGAGAAGCTAAAAGGAAAACTAAAAACCCAGGCTAGTGCATAAGAAAGTTTGTGTTTTCAGTCTGGCATTAAGCCTCTTTTTATCCGGCTGTATCAAGAAAAAAGAAGCGGTTTACGTCTCGGACGAGACTCTGGTCAAAAATCAGCTAGTCCATTTCGAAGAGTCCGTTAAGCAGGAGAATCCCCAGCTCTTTTCCGACTATTACTCCCGGGATAAACTCACGGTCTATCCCCTCTGGCAAGAAGAAATATTAGATTCCTGGGACCAAGTTCTGGAGTACTGGAGAAATGTTTTCGACCAAACGAAGATAGCGGAATTTGCTTTGAGCTCGGTAACAGTTACAAGCTCGGGACGATTCGCCTACGTCAAAGGAAACTGGGAGATGAAGATTGAGAAGAAAAAGCTGGTGAGGAAAAAGAAGCAGTTCGAGACCTTACTGGGGCGATACAGCGCCGTTTTTGAAAATCACGAAGGAAACTGGCAGGTGGTGCTGGAACACATGTCCCTGCCCAGCGCCAAATTACCCCAATAGCTCCGTTATAGGGACAAAGAATCTCCCTCTTCTCCAAACCTTACCAACTTTTAAGCTCCTTGTTACTGCTAACTGCATAAAGAACTGATGCCCGACACCGCAACGCTGCTGCTACTTAAGAAGCCGGAACTCCCCGCGCATGATTTTATTTGCCACCTGAATGAAATTCTTCAAGGACAAATTTTGCAGGGAATATTTATTCCACAGCTCTTTAGCGGGCTTGCGGATCTCCTCAGACTTTCCTTGCCTTGACATCTCAAACCCCCTTGAAGATTGAGATGTTGGATTGTTCGCACTGCGTAAAAAACCAGTCTTCGCTCTGATGATTAAACGAAAGGGGTTGTGAATCTATTTGCATTTTCGTTAAAAACAGCGATGGAACTATCTCCAGCATAACAGCTTGTGAAAGACGTAACAAGTAGCTTGCGCGAAAATTGCCTGCTTAGGGATTTGCTCTCCAAAATAATGTTACAGCTTGTGCCAACTTGGACAACCGGAAGGGTCAAATTCTTGAACCTTCAACCATCTTACTCGCTAAATCTTTTGAGAACTGCCCATTATCTTCTCTTCTGGGTTTGACCGCTCTTTTTGTCCGGTCGTTTGTGCAGGCACAGTTCCCCGTTTATGATATTGTTCACTATCTCGTTGACCTTTTGGGGAGTCAGGCTCTGCAGTGACTGCTTAATCCAGAGTTCCTTGGAGGGCTTTTTGAAAGTATCAGGTTTCTTTTTCTTTGGCATCTCAACCCCCTTAGATTTGAGACGGTGGTTTGGGTGTACTGCATAAACTACCGCTTCTTCTTATAATATTTAAACGAGTGACTCAGAGGGTCTATGTGAGGGAAAATGGCGGGACTTGATTAAAAATTACAGAGTTTAGGACTTGGGATCTACTAAAAAACACTTTATCCCAGCAAGATATACGCCACCTAATACCAATGAACATTCAGGGCGGGAAAACTCAACCCGACAATTTCGGTCCCGCCGGCAACAAAGCCTTAGCCGCCGGATTGCCAGTAAATTTCTCAAAATTCTTATTAAACATACCGGCTAACTTGGTCGCAACCTGGTCATGGGCGTTTTTGTCCGCCCAGGAATTGCGGGGATTGAGAATCTTCTGATCCACTCCCGGCAAAGCAACTGGAATACTGAGCCTGAAAATCGGCAGCTCCTGGTAGGTTGCAATATCTAAAGTTCCATCAAGAATCGTATTTATAATCGCCCGGGTTTGACGAATGTCAATCCTTTTACCGACTCCATAACCTCCCCCCACCCAGCCTGTGTTCACCAGCCAGGCTCTGGAGCTGTGCTTTTTCATTTTCTGTCCCAAGATCTCAGCATACTTGGAGGGATGCAGAGTCAGGAAAGCGGCGCCAAAGCAAGAAGAGAAAGTGGCCGATGGTTCTGTGACTCCTAATTCAGTGCCGGCAATTTTAGCAGTGTAGCCGCTTAAAAAGTGATACATCGCCTGCTCGCTAGTGAGTTTGGCAACCGGTGGAAGCACGCCAAAAGCGTCACAGGTTAAGAAAATAATATTCTTTGGATGTCCACCCTTGGAGACCGGTTTTACGATATTATCTATATGGTAAATGGGGTAAGAGACCCTGGTATTCTCAGTCTTTTTGCTACTTTTGAAATTCACTTCACCCGTGGCTGGATCGTAGTCCACATTCTCTAACAGCGCATCCTTTTTAATGGCCCGGTAAATCTCCGGTTCCTTTTGGGGATCAAGGTCTATACATTTGGCATAGCAACCCCCTTCGAAATTGAAGATACCCTCGTCATCCCAGCCATGCTCGTCGTCACCGATGAGCTGGCGGTTCGGGTCGGTAGAAAGACTGGTCTTGCCCGTACCGGATAAGCCGAAGAATAAAGCCGTGTCCCCCCGCCTGCCCAAGTTAGCCGAGCAGTGGAAAGAGCCTATCCCTTTCAAGGGGAGATAATAGTTCATGATGGAGAAAATCCCCTTCTTGATCTCGCCGCCGTACCAGGTCCCGCCAATTAGGGCCATTCTCTCCTTTAGATTGAAGGCAACGAACACTTCCGAGCGCAACCCCTGTTTGACAAAATCGGGATTAACCGCCTTGCAGGCGCTTAAGATGGTAAAATCCGGCTCAAAGTACCGTAATTCTTGCTCGGTGGGGCGGATGAACATATTCTTGGCAAAATGAGACATCCAGGCAACTTCTGTGACCACTCTGATATTCAGGCGGGTATCCGGATTAGCCCCGCAGAAGGCATCCGTGAGATAGAGCTTCTTGCCGCTTAGTTGTCTGGTAGCAACACGCTTTAGTTCTGACCAGATCTCTTCTGAGATGGGCATATTATCCGGGCTGGGCTGGCCTGGCTGGGCCCACCAGATGTGAACTTCCGAACCTTCTTCCTGGACGAAGTACTTATCTTTGGGTGAGCGGCCGGTGAACTTTCCGGTATCGACTGCCACCGCTCCGAATGTGGTTACAAATCCGTGTTCATACCCTGTCAATCCGGGGTCAGTCTCGTGGGCATAAAGCTCCTGGTAGGAGAGATTCCTGAATACGCGCTTGGGAATAATGACTCCTAATCTCTTCGAGTCTGCCTGACTTACTCTTGTAGCCAATGTAACGGCACCTCAGCCTGGAAGTTTTATCTGATGCCCGATGCGGGGGTCACACCGGGTCGCTGAAAATGAATGTTAGTTACTTCCCTAATCTCTAATTCGGACCAAAAACCGAGACAATTTTCTTGTCTTTGCCTTTGCGCTCGAACTTGACCACCCCATCTGCCAAAGCAAAGATGCTGTCGTCTTTGGCTAAGGCAACGTTTAGGCCGGGGAAGATTCTAGTCCCTCTTTGCCGGACAATAATGGTCCCGGCGGTCACGGACTCCCCTCCGTATGCCTTTACACCCAGTCTCTGGCCGTGGGAATCTCTTCCGTTACGGCTGGAGCCCTGTCCTTTTTTATGCGCCATTTCTCTCTCCTCTTTTTCTTCTACAACTGCAAATATAACAAAAGGGCTGGAAGCCGTCCAGCCCTATCTTGTGAATCAATCTGATTCTTTAGGCTACAGTCTCTTTGCTCTTGGACTGATGGGAGCCTAAGACCATCTTGAATAAGAGCTTATCAGTAGCCGGGTCTTTATCTATCAGGACTTCGCAGTCACCGGCAAACTGCCCTTTTAAGATTTCATCCGCCAGGGGGTCTTCCAGATACTTCTGGATGGCCCTTTTCAAGGGTCGGGCTCCGAAGTTGATGTCGAATCCTTTGTTGGCCAGAAATTCTTTGGCCGCATCGGTGAGAGTGAAAGAGATACCTCTTTCTGCCAGGCGGCCGGCCAAATCCACCAGCAGTATGTCCACTATTTTCAGGACTTCCGGAATTCCCAGAGAGTGGAAGACTACGATTTCATCAATCCGGTTTAAAAGCTCGGGGTTAAAGACCTTCTTGGTCTCCTCAATAAGTTTCTGCTTCATCCCTTCATAGGTGGTCTCGGCATCGACTTTCTGGAATCCCAAAGTCTTTCCTGCTTTTATCTCTCTGGCTCCGATGTTGGAAGTCATGATTACTACGGTGCTGCGGAAGTCCACTTTTCTTCCGAAGCTGTCGGTCAGATGGCCGTCATCCAACATCTGCAGCAGGATGTTGAAAACTTCCGGATGGGCTTTTTCAATTTCGTCCAGCAAAACGACCGAGTAGGGCTTTCTGCGGACTCTTTCGGTCAATTGACCCCCCTCTTCGTAACCTACGTATCCCGGAGGGGCGCCGATCAATCTGGAGACCGAGAATTTCTCCATGTACTCCGACATGTCGATCCGGATTAGGCTGCTCTCATCTTCAAACAAGAAGGAGGCTAAAGCCCGGGCCATCTCGGTCTTTCCCACTCCGGTCGGTCCCAGGAAAATAAATGACCCGATCGGCCGCTTGGGGTCGGACAGGCCAGCCCGGTTGCGACGAATAGACTTGGCCAGAACCGAAATAGCCTCTTCCTGCCCCACCACTCGCTTGCCCAACTCTTCTTCCATTCTCAACAGCTTTTTGGATTCGGTTTCCTCCAACCGGAAGACCGGAATGTTGGTCATCTTGGAGACCACTACCGCCACATCCTCCGGGCTAATCTCTTTGACTTCTCGGGAGCGCCTTTCCTCCCAGTCCTGCTTTTTCTGTTCCAGGCTCTCTTTCTTGAGTTTGATTTCGTCCCGCATCTGGGCCGCTTTCTCGAATTCCTGATTCTTGACCGCCTGTTCCTTTTCTTTCTGCAGATCGGCAATCCCTTTTTCCATTTCGGTGAATTCCTGGGGTTTGGTGCTGCTCATTAAGTGGGCCCGGGATCCGGTCTCATCCATCACGTCTATGGATTTGTCCGGCTGGAATTTTCCGGAAATGTAGCGGTCAGCCAGGTTAACCGCGGTCTCCAAAGCCTGATCCGAAATCTTGACGTGATGGTGCTCCTCGTATTTGGACCGCAAACCCTTTAGAATCTTGACTGTGTCGTACCGACTGGGGGGGTCGACTATCACCATCTGGAATCTGCGCTCCAAGGCACCGTCCTTCTCAATATATTTCCGATACTCATTTAAGGTGGTGGCACCGACGCACTGCAGTTCTCCCCGGGACAAAGCCGGCTTAAATATGTTGGAGGCATCCAGAGATCCTTCCGCTCCTCCGGCTCCGACTATAGTGTGCAGCTCATCGATGAAGATAACCACATCCCTAGCATTGATAATCTCATTCATCACCGCTTTCATTCTCTCCTCAAACTGGCCCCGATACTTGGTGCCAGCCACTAAAGCGGCCATGTCCAGAGTGACGATGCGCTTGTTTTCCAGAATCTGGGGGACCTTTCCTTCCACTATCCTCTGTGCCAGTCCCTCAGCGATGGCGGTTTTACCCACTCCCGGTTCGCCGATCAAGACCGGGTTGTTCTTTTTGCGCCGGGAGAGGATCTGAGCCACTCTTTCAATCTCATTTTCCCGGCCGATCACCGGGTCCAGTTTTCCGCGGCGGGCCAATTCAGTCAAATCCCGGCCGAAGTGGTCTAAAGCCGGAGTCTTGCTCTTCTTCCGCTTGCGGGCATAGGCGGAGGGCTTGCCCGAAGAGATGTTTTTCAATTCTTCGTAGACCTCCTTGTAGTCCACTTCGTACATGGAGAGAACTTGAGCCGCCACCCCTTCTTCGTCCTTTAACAGGGCCAGAAGAATATGCTCAGTGTCAATGTCTTTGGATCTGAGGGCCCGGGCCTCCTGTCCGGAGACCTCTAAAGTCTTTTTGGCCCGGGCGGTCAAAGGGAGCTGTCCCATGGTCATGGTGCCGCCGGAGGGTTGCACCACGTCCTCGATGGACTGCTTCAATTCCCCCAACTCAATCCCGATATTGGCTAAAATCTCAATGGCCCGCCCTTCCCCTAGTTTAATTACTCCTAAGAGCAAATGCTCGGTCCCGATGTAATCGTGGCGCAGCCTGGCGGCCTCGTCTCGGGCATACTCAATCGCCCGGCGGGCCCGCTCCGTAAACATCTCATTCATAAGCTCTCCGGCCTCCTTCCAGTTTTGACTGGATGTCTATCTCTACCTCAAACTTATTCAAAAGCCCAGTTTTGTCAAACCTAATTCTGCTCTTCACTCCGGCCCTTTCTTTTTCGGCCGTTATTCTTGGAAGATGATAATTTCGACCTCACCAACTCCGCTCTTGATACGTCTCGTTCCTGCGAATTCATTTGTTTATTGAAATATTTCTGCAGATGCGCCGGCTGGCAGAGGAATAACACCTCGTTTATTATCGGCAGACTCAGGTCTTCCAACACCTGCCGCCCTACTCCTAAGCGTAAGGCAGAGAGGAGGTTCATTACTTCGGTGGAAGATAAGAGCCGAGCATGGCGTAAAATCCCATAGGATCGCCAGATTTTGTCTTCGATTTCTTCTCTGGCATCCTTGAAGATCGCGTTGCGGGCTACCTCCTCATCCTCAATGGTCTTTAGTGCCACCCCCTCTAAGTCTCCCAGAATATTTTCCTCTGATCTTCCCAGGGTATTCTGGTTGGAAATCTGGAATAAGTTGCCGGCTACCTCAGAACCCTCGCCATAGAAACCGCGGACTGCAAAACCTGCCTTGCTGACCCGGCCTATGAATTCGTCTATCCGGCGGGTCAGGACTAAACCGGGAAGGTGAATCAGAATCGAGCCTCGCAAGCCGGTCCCCACATTGGTGGGGCAGGAAGTCAAATAGCCGAACTGCTGATCGTGTTCGAACTTTAAGTATTGGGAGAGTTCTCTTTCCAGAAAGCTGACCGCCTGATAGCACTCCTTCAACTGGAACCCGGACTTGAGGGCCTGGATGCGAAGGTGGTCTTCCTCGTTGACCATGATGCTGATTGACTCGTCGCTGCTGATGAAGACCCCTTGTCCGTCCTTTTCCCGCATGAAATCAGGGGATATCAGATGTCTTTCCACCAGGAAATCCCGGTCCAAGCCTTCGATCTCGGTGGAGGAAACCAGATGTCCGCTCTTGAGCGAGCATTTACCTAAAGCGGTCTTGACCAAATCTAGAATTCTCTGCTTATCTTCCATGCAGGCTCTGGCGGGAAATATCAGGCCGCTTAGATTGCGGGCCAGCCTGACCCTGGTGGACAGGACAATGGCTGCCTGAGGTCCGTCTCCTCCCAGCCAGGGGGTTATTTTTTTAGCTAGTTCTTCAAACATGTTTTATTTTTTTTTGTGGGTCGGACGCCCCTTCAGCTGATCTCTAAGCCTGGCGGCTTTTTCGAAATCCTCTGCGGCAATGGCCTTTTTCATCTCATTCTCCAGTTGACGCTCTTTGCTGACCTCGGCTGTCAGATCTACTTTGGTGGCCGGAGGGACCGCTCCTTTGTGCTCGGTGGACCCGTGAATCTTGGAGAGCATCTGGGTCAGTTGAGCCCGGAACGTGGTGTAACACTGTCCGCACCCGAATCTTCCGGTCTTGCTGAAGTCGGAAAAGTGCATGCCGCACCCCGGGCACTTCAGGGTAGCCAGGGCCCCCCCTTTCTTTTCCACTATTCCGGAGGTGACACTGGCCAGCATCTCGCTTAGGGGAAACATCCCTCCCGCAAAGGGATTCTGGAATCCCCGTTTCTCGGCGCACTCCTGACAGAGATGCAAAGCCACCTTTTGGTTGTTAACGATTTGAGTCAGGTGTACGCTGGACTCTTTCTTTTTGCAATCCTGGCAGAGCATCAGTTCAGACTCTCCTTTGCACGTGGATGGGCCTTGCCATCCGCTATCTCATAAACATAATCAGCCGTTTTGGCCATTTCCAAGTTATGGGTAGCCAGGATAAAGGTCAACTGTTTTTCACTCTTGAGCTTAAGCATAAGTTCCAGAAGCTCCCGGCTACTCCTCTTATCTAGGTTGCCGGTCGGCTCGTCCGCGATTACCAGTTTTGGATGGTTGGCCAGAGCCCGGGCCACCGCCAGTCTCTGCTGCTCCCCTCCGGAAAGTTGGTAGGGACGGTGATGGAATCTTTCCTTTAAATTTACTTCTTCCAATCTTTGATACGCAGAAAGGGCTGAAATCGACTTATTCTGGTTGGCAATTAATTGAGGAATCATCACGTTTTCGACCGAATCAAACTCGCTTAGCAAATGGTGGAACTGGAATACAAACCCAATAGCTTTGCTTCTGAAGTTGCATAACTCCTTATCGGATAAAGAAAACAAGTTGGTTGAGTCTACCTGGACCTCTCCCGAATCAGGGGAATCCAGACCGCCCAAAATGTGTAGTAAGGTTGACTTTCCCACTCCGGATGCTCCTATAATAGCGGTCAAAGTTCCTCTGAGTATTTCCAAGTCCACACCCTTAAGGACTTGTAAGGCTTTTCCTCCGCTGGCAAAGCTTTTATCTATCCCTTTGGCTTTCAATACAATCTGGTCATCCATTTCAGTCTAGACCTGGATTTCTTTCTCTATTTTTATTTTCGCCAATTTGCAGCACTTACTTAACCAAAAGGAAGTGAAATCAGTTGAAAATCCATCATTCATAGCGGATGGCCTCCACCGGACTCAAGCCAGCGGCCTTGCGGGCCGGATAGATGGTGGCAGCAAAGGCAATCAGTATGGCCGCCAGGCCAATTAGAACAAAGTCGCCCGGCCGCATGTCAATGGGGAGCGAACTGATGAAATAAATGTCGGGGGGCAGAGAAATTACCTTGAATGACTGTTGAATCCAGCACAGGACAAAACCCAGTCCGGTCCCCAGTACAGACCCGATTGCTCCGATTATCAGCCCTTCATAGATAAATATCTTGCTGACCGAAGTGGAGGTAGAGCCCATGGATTTGAGAATTCCGATCTCCTTTTTCTTCTCCAGAACTATCATCACTAAGGTGCTGACAATGTTGAAGGCCGCCACCGCCACAATCAGACTTAAGGCCAGAAACATGGCGTATTTTTCTAGCGAAATCCAGGAAAAGAGATTCTTGTGCATGTGCATCCAGTCCGAGGCCATGAATTGGCTCCCTAATTCTTCTTCAATACGACCGCCTACCTTGTCTGCTTGATAGAAATCCTTTACTTTGACTTCCAGACCGGTCACCTTTTCCCCCATGCCCAGAAGTCTCTGTGCCTCGGGGAGAGAAATATATGCCAGGGCGGCATCGTATTCGTACATTCCGGTTTCGAACAGGCCGACCACTTTGAATTTAGTTGCCTTTGGAGTGGTGGCCACCGAAGCAGCCTGCTGGTCTAAAGAAAACAGGACCACATCCTCCCCGGGCAAGACTCCCAGATTGTCGGCTAAGATTGACCCCAAGGCAATTCCAGGTAAGCTGTCTGGAGAAACCCTCTCCAGAGCCAGGCTGCCTTTGAACAGATAATCCTTGAGTTGGGAGACCTTTTCTTCCTGTTTAGGAATAATCCCACGCAGAACGATTCCATCCGACTGGGTTCCGGCCGCAATGGCCACTTTGGCATAGATGAATGGGGCGACTCCTGCTACATCGGCAACCGATTCCACTTTGGGTATGACCTCCTGGTAATCATCCATTCCTTCCTGATTCCAGGGAAGGACATTGACGTGCGCCATGGTACCGATGATTCGGCCCCGTACCTCCTTTTCAAATCCGTTCATCATCGACAAGGTGAAGATCAGCGCGGCAACCCCGATGGTAATGCCGGCGATAGAAATGAAGGTGAAGATGGAAATTGAGCCGGACTTCCGTTTGGAGGAGAGGTACCGCCGGGCTATGAAGAACTCATAAGCCATCGGTTTCTGGCTTCATTTGTGGGAACAAAATCACGTCTCGAATCGAGCGCTGGTCGCACAACATCATCACCAGGCGATCAATTCCGATTCCCAGACCCCCGATGGGTGGCATGCCGTACTCCATGGCCCGCAGGTAATCTTCGTCTAAGACCTGGGCCTCTTCATCCCCCGCGCTGCGCATCTTCATTTGGTCTTCGAATCTCTGCCTTTGGTCGATTGGGTCGTTTAATTCGGAGAAAGCGTTGGCAATTTCTCCGGCTCCGATGAATAGTTCGAACCTTTCAGTTAGCAAAGGATTAGAGCGATGTTTCTTAGCCAGGGGAGACATCTCCACCGGATAATCAGTCACGAAAGTGGGAGCTATCAGAAAGGGTTGGACCTTCCCCTCAAAGATGGCCTCTATTAATTTACCTCGATTCTTAACCAGATTGGCATTCAATTCCAGATTGGTAGCAATCTCCCAGATTTCTTCGGCTGTCTTTTTAAGAAGATTTACTCCGATTTTCTCTTCAATCGCCGCCAAGAGTGACACCCTCTTCCAGGGGGGAGTGAGATCGATTTGGTGCTCGTTGTAACTAATGATGTTGGAGCCTAAAGCAGCCTTGGCCACCCAATTGAGCATGTCTTCAACTAGATTCATCACCTCATAATAGTCCCAGAAGGCCACATAAAGTTCCAGCATGGTAAATTCCGGATTGTGATTCCGGTCCATTCCTTCGTTGCGGAAATCCTTGCAGAACTCGTACACTCTCTCAAAACCACCGGCTAAAAGGCGCTTCAGGTAGAGTTCATCGGCGATCCTCAGGTACAAATCCATATCCAGAGCATTGTGATGGGTAACAAAGGGTCGCGCCGAAGCGCCCCCGTACAGGGGCTGTAAAATTGGCGTTTCAACTTCCACAAAATCATGGCTGTCCAAATAATCCCGGATGGCTTTGATAGTCTTAGCTCTTTTAATGAAGACTTCCTTGACACCAGGAGTGGTGAACAAATCCACATAGCGCTGGCGGTAGCGCAGTTCCTTATCCTGCAGGCCATGCCATTTCTCCGGCAGAGGGCGCAGAGATTTGGACAACAATTCGAAATTTGTAACCTTGACAGTTATTTCGCCGGTTTTAGTCTTGAAAACTGTCCCCGTCACCCCGATGAAGTCGCCCAAGTCGTACAGGTCAAACAAAGCATATTTCTCCGGGCCGACCGCATCGGACTTGACGTAGACCTGAATCTTTCCCTTATCGTCCAGGCAGTGGAAAAAAAGCGACTTGCCGTGAGAGCGCAGGGTGATAATCCGGCCGGCTATTTTGACGGTCTGGTTAGAAGAAGATAACTGGTCGAAATTGGCCAGAATCCCGGAGGAAAAGTGAGTCCTTTTGAAACAGTAGGGATAAGGGTTGAGCCCCTGCTGTCTAAGCTTTTCCAGCTTCTCCCGCCGGATCCTGAAGAGTTCGCTTTGTTCTGACATAACTTGGGTTAAAGAATTTTCAATATAGGAGCGTTGACTAAGAGAGTCAAGTTGCGGAGAAACAAGGCACTCCGAATACGGCAGGGCTTAAGAGAAAGCGTCTGATTTGTCAGCTTATTCCGATGAAGATTCCAGTAGTTTCCGGACCTCTAATTCCAGCTTGTTGGCATCCAAAAAAGAAGCTCGTTCCAGGTTGACTTCTCCCAGCTGATGCATCCACAAGTCTGGCTTTCTCCCCCATTTTGCGTCAAGACCGTGCAACATATAAACATCCCAGGCCGGCTGAGATAACCCCAAAACTCCCTGCCACATTTTACCTGAACGTACATCTTCGTCCCAGAAATACCTGATTCTCTTTTCTCCGAACTCTCCACCCCGGGCCAAGGCGTCTTGTCTGCTGTCGCTTCCGTATCTGGGAACCCAGACGACATAGACGCGCAGATTTTGGTGCGAGACATGTCTTAGGATTTGCCTGATGACGGAGAACCCCCGCCGACAGGCCGGTCAGGTGGGGGAAAGTATAGAGACCAGTCGAACTTTGCCTTCATCGTTCTGAAAAATCTGCTTAAATTGTTTGAGGTTTTCCAGTGGAAGCAAATCCACGGAAGACAGGGAGTCGTCCAGCTCAGCTTCAGATACTTCCCAACCTTCTTCTATGGTCGGTAGCAGCTGAAGGTCCTCAATCTTCCCCTTCTGGTCTACTATAATATGCAAGTCCTCCTCCCCTCTTTCAAATCTCAGTAGGGCTCTTCCTTCCTCCCTGGTAATTAAGTATATCTCTGCCCGCTCAATCTTACCGTGACTGCTACGAAAATCTCTGAAAACCCCTCCCACGGCCTCCAGGTCCAGCGTGAGCAAAAGAGAATCAGAAAAATCCCGTCGGAAACCCGATGAATCTCCGGAGTTATAGCTTTCCACAAGCTGGAGGACCAGTTCCCGAACTCTCTCTCGTTGCGCCTTATCCAGATCCTGAGCTAAGGCCGAGATAAAAATGACAATCGGCAGAACCGGAGTCAATGCTCCGAACCATTTCATATTCGGCAAACCGGAATCTTAGGGTCTCAATTTTTGGGACTAGTTGCTACTTGGCACTGGGATCATCTTGGTAAATCCCAAAAATATTTCCTTCTGTGTCCTTAAAATAAGATAACCACCCCACTCCCGGTATCGGCATTCTGGGAACTACCATGGTCCCGCCATGCTTGGAGGCACTGGCCATAGCGGAATCCAAATTGCCCACTCCGACCGTGCAGACAAAAGCGTTGACCGCCTGATTTTCCTGGGGAGCCGGACCCTGACGCATTAACAAGCCTCCGTTGATGCCCGGCTTTTCATTGGGACCGGTGGTGATTAACCAGTAAGGCTGGGGGCCGTCCCATTTCTGGGCCTGCCAGCCGAAGACGTCGCCGTAATATTTTAACGCCCGCTCTGGGTTCTCCGCCTGAATTTCGAAATGTACTATTCTGGACATAAAGACTCCTTCTGAGTTTAGATGTCATGGTCGTACCGCCGTTAGACTTACACTTTTACTACGTCAGCGCCCGAATTTCTGTTTCAATTTCCTTTCCACCAGCTTGGGGACAAAGAAGGAGACATCCCCCTCGAAGCGCGCTACGTCCTTGATTAAATTGGAGGAGAGAAACACATAACGGGCTGAAGGCATCAAAAAAACGCTTTCTGCTCCGTGGTAGAGCTTGCGGTTCATCAATGCCATCTGGAATTCGTATTCAAAGTCCGCCACCGCCCTTAAACCCCGGATTATGGCCACTGCTTTGAGTTTTCTGGACAGATCTGCCAGAAGGCCGGGAAAGGAGATTACCGTGACCCCTTTTCGGTTTTTGGTCAACTGCTTGACCATCGCCATTCTTTCCTCAGCTGTGAATAGAGGCTCCTTGACCGGATTGGTGGCGATTGCTACGTAGAGTTTGTCGAATAACTCTAAAGCCCGGTCAATCAAGTCCAGATGCCCGTTGGTAATCGGATCGAAGCTTCCCGGATAAATGGCAATTTTCATTTTTTCTCCTTTCGGCGATTCAAGAAAATCGAAACCAAATTGTCACCAAATTTTCTTTGCCTGACCATCTCCAATTCACCCGAATGTGATTCCACCCCTTCTTTGAAATGATGATGGAGTATTACCAGGGAAACCTGGCTTAGTATGCCCGATTCTGCAATCTTGTCCAGAGTCTTCTGGCACTGATTGGCCGGAAATGGAGGATCTACAAAGACCAGATCGAACTTGAAATCTTGTCTGACCAACTCCTCTATGGTGTGGTTCACCTTGCCGCATATGACCTGGACCGACCCCTCAGCTTTGAGTCTTGCCAGATTCTCCTTCAGGAGCCGGCAGGCTTTGTAGGAAGAATCTACGAACACCACCCTGGCCGCCCCTCTGGACAAAGCCTCCAGGCCGAAGCTCCCGGTTCCGGAGAACAGATCCAAAACGATTTTCCCCTCTATCTCCCCGGCCAGAATGTTGAAAACCGACTGCTTGAGCTGGTCTAAGGGGGGGCGTATTTTCAAACTCCCGGGAGATTTGAGCTTTCTCCCCTTGAGAGTACCAGAAGTGATGCGCATCTAATCTAAAGTAAGATATTCTTTGATTGCCTGGTAGGTCTCTTTGCCAATTCCTTTGACTTTTATAATCTCTTCGGTGGAGTTAAATCCCCCCTTCTGGTAGCGGTAATCGACGATTCTTTTGGCCAATACCGGACCTATGTGAGGCAAGCTCTCAAACTCTTCCATGGAAGCGGTGTTCAGATTAATTTTAAGTTTTGGTTTTTCGGATGGGGGGTTTGGATTTACGACCTCATTAATAGTATCTGTGGGTGGGATGCCGGATTGAACCATTTGAAACCCGGCTCTGGCCGCTTTACTGTCTCCCTTTAAAAGCTCCGGGGCAAAATCCGGATTGTGGTTCCTGTAATTCAGGACTCCTGCGCCCGCTGACAGGACGACTAGAATGAAAAGAATCGCCTTTGATTCCTGGGGAGTAAAGATCCACATTGGCTTGATCTAATCGTACAAAATTGAAACCAGAAGCCGGCCGATTTTCTCCAGACTTTCAGCCGAGCATTTGTCTTCAGTATCCTGGGTAGTATGCCAATAGGGATAATCAAAGTCAATAATATCGGCGCAGGGGATCCCCCGCTGCAAAAGAGGAAGATGATCATCCCAGACCGCGTAGCCGACCGAATCGACGAAGCAGTCTAGTTTCAGCCGACGGGCCCGGTCCCAGATTTCTCTGACAGTTTCCGGGGCATATTGATTCGAATATTGTTCCTGGTAGATCTTTAAGTCCTTATCCCCCACCATGTCCAAAAGAATTGCCAGCCTGGGAAAATAGTTTGATAGGTTTTGGGCGAAATACTGGGAACCCAGGGCGTAAGATTCAGGATAACCCTCTTTCCCCATATCTTCTCCGTCGAAAAAGACCAGGTCGACCCCATAGTTTGGCTTTTTCTTCGAGACTATTTCTGCCAGATGCAAAAGAACTGCAACTCCGGAGGCTCCATCATTGGCTCCCAGGACAGGAGTATTGCGTTTGGCAGAATCCGAGTCTTTATCGGCCCAGGGGCGGCTGTCCCAGTGGGCACAGAGAAGGATTCTCTCTTCCAGTTCGGGATAAAACGTCGCCTGGAGATTGGTCAGCTTTACTTCCTGCTGAGAGACGGGATTTAGGGCGCTGAAACTCTGCAATTTGACCAGGGTAGTAAACCGCCTAAGTTCCGATTTAAGATAATCCAATGTCTCTTGATGCCCCGCCGAGCCGGGAACTCTCGGTCCGAAGTCACACTGAGCCTTGAGGTAGAAGTGGGCCCTTTCACCGTCGAATGAGCTTTCACTCTGTAACCTACAATTCGATGCGGTTAGGCAGAGGGTGAGCAATGCGGCTAACCAAGGCCTCATCCTTTAGAACTTGACCTCCACCCATAGTCCCAGTTCTCTGAAATGAGTCTTGGTGTTGGTCTGTTTGTCGTTGCGGTCCGACCAGCGGGCCTGGAATCCTCCGTTTATTTGAGAGGAGAAATTGTAGCTCCCCCGGGGTGAGACTGAGAATTCACTGGAACTCTGGCTGGTAGTAAAGGCCTGCCCCTCGGTAGCAGACTTCCGCTCGTTGGAGCGCCAGGAGATTTCCAGGGCCAGGTTCATATTGGACTGAAACTTGAGCTTGCCGAACAGGGGAATAGAGATTCCCTTGGGAGAGCTGAAGCTGTAATTCGAGGTCACGGCAATTCCCCGGGAACTGGTAATGCTGGTAATCTTGCTCTGCAGGTCATTGCTCTCCTGGGTTGATTTGTCATACCTTATACTGGAGGTGACCCCGTTTTTCCAACTCAAAGCGATTCCTGCTAGGGGTGCAAAGGCGTCGGAAATGGTACGCTTTTCGAGTACCCTGGTTCTTTGATTTCCTTCTTCCCCCTCACCGTGCTCGTAGCGCAATTGGTAGGAGACGCTGTAGAAAAAGCGGTTAAATCCGATGGGAAGCTTGACTTTTCCCCACTGCAGGGAGAATTCCGGGTAGGTGGTAGCCTTTCTGAAGCGGGCATCTCCAGTTCCCTGGCTGATTCCTTTGGCATAACTGTATCCGAAATTAGTCTTGACTGCTTTAAACAAGAGTAAGCCGCTCTTCAGGCCGAAGCGATCGTTCTGGGTTGACCCAGAAGCGTAGGTTTTTGAAGGATCCACGTCGCTGACAACCGGAACCTGGGGATCGGTTTCAAATCCCAGCCGATACCAGAGGGAAGGCCTGCCCAGAAGTCCGCTGCGGTTGAAGTTTCTATCTGTTGAGTAGCTGTAGGAGGGGGCGTCTATGTTCTTGGGGAGAGTGAAAATCTCCTTAACCAAAAGAGTGAAGGGGTTGGGTTTTTTCTTGGTTTTCTCCGGCTTGGTAGTGTCAGCCGGATTGGCTGGAGCCGGTTTGGCCGGGGGGAATAGTTTGTTGTAAAAATAAGCCAGGTTGAAGCTGCCGCTGATTCCAATGTTGCTGCTGTTTGAAACTGTCCGGTATCCCCCAATGTTTTGTTTGGGGTCGGCGTTTTCCCGGTAGCCGGCTGAGTAGTTAAAGCTCTGGGTCATGAATTTGAACCAGTTGGGGCTGTAATTAGCTCTGAAGTCCTCGCTCATGTTGGTCTCAATTCCGAACTTGGCCTTCTTGGGATTGAGTGAAAAGATAATCGTACCTTTATCCCTCAAGTCCCTGGTGGACGAAAGTCTATAGCTTAGAGGCAGCCCCTTAATCAGATCCAGCTGGGCATCCACGCCACCTTGAAAACCCCGGGTGAAGGTGTTTGTTTCCACTCCGGTGTTGGTGACCGAATGCGACTTGCTGCCGGCAATACTCCCTCCGAAGTTCAGGGTGCGGGGAAAGAAACCGAACTGGGTACCGGCTATCCCCTTAGGAAGACCCAATCCATCGGCCCATTTTAAAAAGGGGATAGTCCATTGTTTCCCGGGAGAGGCGTTGTAGCCAAAGGCGGTAGTATACCCGCTCTGTTTATTGACCGGTTGGTTTATGCGATAACTATCCAGCATAGTCCTAGTGTAGGAGAAACTGACCCTTTTCAAAGTGAGATTGTAGAGCTTGTTCTTGGTATTCTTGGCGAAGCGGGGGGCTATGGAGTAGCCTTTGCGGGTCTCTTCAGATCGCTGCTCGTTCCTGAGATCAGAGGGGAGGATTACGTCTGAGCCGGACCGCAGGCGAGGAATATTCAATCGGTGGGAGTAGTTGAAGTTAATCGGCAGGTTTATTTCCCAGCCGGAAGGCAGAAACTTGTGGGCCTGCAGGGCCCCGTTTATCTGGTAGAAATTGGTGGTAGTCCCGCTCCCCTTGTTGCTTTGCAGATTGTGAAACTCAGTATCCTGGTAACTGTAATTGGCATTCACTCTCAGGACGTCGGCCAGAACCAGCCCCATGCTGCCGTCCCAGGCCAGGCCCGGCTTTTTGCGCACATCAGTTGAGGTCATTTCATCCACCCAGATTTCACCGGAGACGATTTGAAGGGAATCCAGATTCTCGATTCCGACCGCCAGCCATCTGACCTGGTGAAAACTGGGGAGAAGTCCGCGCTTCCCCTTTACTAGGTAATTGCCCTGAACCAGTTCCTTCAGAGAGGTATCCTTCAAAATGGAATCCTCGAAGGCTATTTTCAGGGCGGTAGCCTTTTCAAAGTCCAAATCCACCCAATTTCTCTCATCCCAGTCGGGGTAAATTTCGGTGTGATACTCATAAAAACTGCTGCTGTCGGTGCCCACCCGGTAAAAGAACCGTACTTTACCGGGGTTGTCCGGACCGTGCACGAACATTTTGATTTTGCCGTAGAAGGTGTAGTCTTCGGCCCGGTAGAAAGTGCGATAGGCATAATGGGCTCTCAAAGGCTGGATATCTTCATAAACCAAGGCCAAAGACTGCTCCGTCTCTCTTATGTTTTGGTCCGGGTCGTATTTTCCGGCTATCCCGGGAGGGGGGACGTAATCAGGATTGTCATAAGTGCTTTTGGTGGTCACATCAAAAAACTCTCCGGTGTAGATCGAGTCGGCCGGCAGAGTCTCCCAGCGGTTGCTCACCAGTCTAATCTCGGCGATGGAAATGATGGTGGTGTCGAAGACCCCGTCTATTCGGAGCCGGGCGTATTCGATATGGGTCCAGTCCGGATTATTTACGGCAGTGTAGGCGGAAGTATCCCGCACAGGAATCCGATAGAGCCTCCAGCCGTAATTGCTTTCCGTGCCGGAAACGTAATAAGTTGTGTCATCTAAGTCTATGGCAAATGAAAAGTAAGCGTTGTAGGTATCCAGACTATAGCTGAGGTCAAGGTCTTCAGTATCGGGTATCTTTCCCCGGTCCGGGTCGTTCCCGTTATTCTCGGTTCCATTTATTTTGCTAACTTCATTCGGATTATTCGAACTGTAGTCCCAGTTATCTCCATTCGGATCATTCAGGGTATCCGAACCTGGTTCTAGGGCATCGGGCACTCCATCCAATCCCACATCTTCTCCTTCGTCCAGAATCTGATTACGTCCCGCCCCTCTGAGGCTGTCTTCAGTGTCCAAAAGTCCGTCCCCATCCACATCCTCTGAGATATACCCCAAATCCACATGAAGCACAGGGTTGTTTGCTCCTTTATTGACCTGCACCCACACTTCCAGATACTTGCTCCGGTTCTGATCTACCTGAAGCACCGACCGCATTATCCCCCCCCAGGAGTGGTGGGGGAGAATGGCGGTATAGTCGGGTAAGAATTTTAAGCTCAATACGTTGACTCTCTCCTGGCTTCTGGCCACCTGGCGGTTAGGCCAGATTTGCTCCACCGGAATCTGGTCGTAGGGATTGTACCAGATCAACTTTCCCCTCTTTTGAGAGCCGTCCAGATTGGGAGGGGAGGAGGAGAGGGTCCAGTTGGAGCGGCGTATTCCCAGGTCGGTAAAACTGACCACTCCCTCAAAGTCGTCCATATAGATTTTATTGCGGATGTTGGGATTAGAAAGGCTCTGGGCTACCTCCCCTTTCAAGGTCAATTCCGAGGGAACGTCAGTGGAGACCATCGGCAGCGCGTCTGCTAATTTGGTCAACAGTTGAGGTTTGAAATTGCCGGAGAGGTTGAGGTCCCACACCACGGTCCGGTTGGGCTCGTTGCCGATTCTGGGGCGGTCATCCGTCGGCTTCACACTCTTGTAGATAGTAGTAAAGCCCATCCTGAAATTCTTGCCGAACGGTTTTTCTGCCTGGATTCCGTAGAGGGACTTTTTCTGCGCCTGAATGAAATCAACCGATTGAAAATCCACGGTCAGATCGGCATTGGGATCCCTGGCCTCCTCCGCCAGAAACGAAATCTCTCCGAATTCGTAGTTGATGCTGTAGTCCACGTTTCTGGTCAAAATTCTACCGTTGAGTTTCACTACCTCCGAGCCCTCCAGGATATTTTGACGGCCCAGACTATAGGTAGTGCTTCTCTGGGAGGTCTGGAAATAAATGTAATAGATCGAAGATTCCTGCAGGCGGCGTTGGTCTATGGAATAATAAATGGAATCGACTTTAGGTTGCAGGGAATCGGCTGGATCGCCGCTGTAGCTGCTATCGGAGGCAAATGGACGCACTTCGGGGAAGAACAAGTAACCGGACTTCGGGTCAATCCTGGCGATGTCGACCTTGTTGTCTGGAATACTGGCCCCCCCCAAGTCGAACTGATCCAGACCCAATATTTTGATGTAAGGCACGCTATCTTGATTATTGGGATCAAACTGGATGTTTTCGGCACCAGTTGTGCCCCGGTATATGTCCATCCTGAAGGCTCCTGGGTCAATATCTCTGACCCTCAGATCATAGACATTCTTCCACTCATACTCCCAGGTGTCATAGGGCTTAAAAATATTGTCAGTCGGGTCGGTCCAGAAATAGGCCGGCGACTCCATCTTGATCAGCTTGAGAAGGTAAGCGTATCCCTCTCTGTTATAGGGGCCGTAGGCTAAACTACCGACTGTATCTATGGTACCGCCAGCTTTCTTAATCTCCATGTAGACTGCCAGCACGTCATTTGACCGAAGCTGCTGCTTGAGTTTTATCCAGTACTGATGGGGGGATATGGTGTAATCCTGGTCCCGGATCAGACGCCGGAACTTGCCGGTGCCTTTCTCGTTTCTGCGCCATTCCGGGGAGAGAGTATCAATGGGAATGGGCGGGTCGGGAGGCTCCACTACCGCAATCCCGGTTAAGAGTGTATCCTGTCCCTGTTGATAAGGGTTGTCCTTTTCTGACACATACACCTCTATGACGACAATAGAATCGCCGGAGGAGAAATCATTCACACTGTGTCCCAGCCCCTTAAACCGGCCTAGCCAATAAAACGTTCTGCGCAGATATTCCCAGTCTCTGATGATGGAATCTGAGGCTGATTCCGCCCCGGCCCTGAATTGCAGACTGGAATTGGTCCCCTTTTCCTGGCTCATGATCATGGTCAGGTCCAGACCCCCTAATCTGGCTGTGCTCTTGAAGCCGAACAGACCCTGGACTCCCTGGCTGTAGCCTACCTTGGTGGCGCTGCCCACCCCCAAGTTGGTGTTTCCGGCTTCAATGGTTTGGATAATCTCCTCCGGCTCTCCGTTGTAGCGCAACTGGATGTTGTTTTCCAGATCGTTCAATCTGCGGGAGTCCTGGTCCACCTTAACGGTTATCTTGCTACCAATGTTGCCGTCTATGGTAAAACTGGAGGTTTGCTGCATGTCCAGAGAGGGGAACTTGGACTGCTTGCTGGTGGCGGTGCTGGTCCGGCCGGAAACCCAGCTGCTCTTGCCGGCAAACTGGATTCTCCGGTACCCCTGAACTCTCAAGCCCGGCCCCCCCTCCCCGATGATGCTTTTTATTATTTTGGGAAATTTTATGGGAATCTCGTACTGCAAGAGGCTCCCCTTCTTCTTCTCTGCCAGGCGAGTCTTGATGAATTCCTGATTCTTGCTGTTCCAGGTCTCTTCAAAAATCACTTGATTGGACAGAGTCAAATACTGCTCCAACCCCAGCCAGACCGGCTCTTGATAGTCTTTATAGCCGCCGGAATACTCCACCTTGACCAGGCTATGAGACTCATCTCCCTGGATGACCGCTTTGCAATAGGCCTTGGTCCTTAATAGCGGAATCGAGTCCCGTACAACGCTTAGACCCGGGTATTTCTCTTGTTCTTCCGGCTCGCAGGGGTTAAGGTCCGGACGATATAGGGAGAGGTTGAAAGGAAAGGAAACGGCAGTCCCGAAGAGAAATAACAAAACCGCCGTCAAGCCGACTGCTCTTTTTGGAAAGCCTTTACTTTCCCGCTTAGGGCGGTTAATTCTTAGCTTCAAACTACTGCTCCAGTTCTACTCTTTAACTATCAGCCTATGATCTTCCTCCTTTGTTTAGTTTTCCAAACCCTGAGGACCTAAAAAACGGACTTCATCTTCTAATTCTATCCCGAAGCGGTCTTTCACTCTTTCCTTCATTATACGGGTAATCTGCCAAACTTCAGAAGCCCTAGCCTGCCCCAAATTAACCAGGATATTGGCGTGTTTGTGATAGACCGCCGCGTCCCCAATGCGCAGTTCTTTGGCCTGAACCTGCTCCAAAAGCATGCCGGCCGGAATCACCCTTTCTCCGTCCTTGATGTTTTTAAAGAAACTGCCGGCCGAGCCCTCCTGGTGAGGGTGTTTGGTCCAGCGGAGTTCGGCGATTTCATCCATTTTAGCCTTTATCAGCTCTTTCTTTCCGGAAGAAAGCTGCAGGGTGCAGGAGAGCACTACCTCCTTGTTCTTTTTTAGCTTGCTTCCCCGGTAGACAAATTCGAAATAATCATCTTTTACTATCTTAATCTCTCCGGAGTGGTTGAATAACACCGCTGATTCCAAGATCTCCGCAATCGAACGGCCGAAGGCGCCGGCGTTACCGTACACCGCACCTCCCAAAGAGCCCTTGATTCCGGTTAGACACTCCATACCGGTCAGGGAGTTCTCCAGCGCTAAATCACATACTTCCTGCAATTCGATTCCGCTTTCTGCCACTATCTGGTTGCCGTTGGCTTCAATCTTTATGCAGGCATTCTTGATTATCAGTCCCCGGAACCCTGCGTCGTTAATTAGTAAGTTGCTGCCGCCGGCCAGAAGAAAATAGTTTAATTTCAATTCTTCCGCGGCCGAGATGGCTCGACACAAGTCTGACGCAGTCCCGGCGGAGTAAAAATAATCAGCCGGACCTCCAATGCGGAAAGTAGTATAGGGTGCCAGAATCTCATTCTGTTTGAGACCATCCCCCAGTATCTCCTCCAGTTTCCGGTAGTTGGAAGCCAAAGAACTTACCTCACAGGGTGCCTGCACGGGAACCATTCATTCTAATTTAAGTTAAAGGCCTGTAGAATCAAGGGGTTTTTGCCAAAAAACGCTCCTGTATAAGTTGATATCGGTCAACTTTTGAACAAGAGCACAAGTCGGAATTGAGCTGCTGGCGGGCTGGCGCTAGTTGGGCTTAAATCTCGGACCATGTCAACCCGTGGCCATGAAGCCGAACTTCTCCTGGTACTTCTCCTTGAAGCTCTTGGCTATGATCTGATGCTCCGGCAAGGCTAGCTGGGGGTCTTGCTGGACTATATGGAAGGCTTTTTCCCGGGCCGATAATAGAACCTTCATATCTTTGACAATGTCGGCCACTTTCAATTCCGGTATTCCGTGCTGCTTGGTGCCGAAAAATTCCCCCGGACCCCTGATCTGTAGGTCAGTTTCGGCAATCTTGAATCCGTCTGTGGTCGTCACCATGGCCTGCAACCTGATCTTAGCTTCATCCGAAAGGGGCCACTGGGCAATCAGGAAGCAATAAGACTGATCTCTTCCACGCCCGACTCTTCCTCTCAGTTGATGAAGCTGGGATAGGCCAAATCTTTCCGCATGCTCGATTACCATTACCGTAGCGTTGGGAATGTCCAGACCCACTTCTATGACCGTCGTAGCCACCAAAATATCGAACCCTCCCTGTCGGAACCGATGCATTATCGTTTCCCTCTCTCGCCGCTCTAACCGGCCATGAATCAAGGCCAGGCGCCGCTTGGGAAAAGTATCAGATTTCAGCATTTCATATCCCTCGGTGGCAGCCTTAAGATCAGATTTCTCCGTCTCCTCAATCAACGGATAGACGATGTAAATCTGTCTGCCCTCTTTGATTCTATTCTCCACCAACTGATACACCTCCGCCAGGTCCTTTTCCTTTTTCAAAATGGTCTCAATCGGCTTTCTCCCCGGCGGCATCTGGTCAATGATGGAGACGTCTAAGTCCCCGTAGACGGTGAGGGCCAGAGTGCGGGGAATGGGTGTGGCGGTCATAATCAAGGTGTCCGGGACTTCTCCCTTTTGTCGTAGCATGGCTCTCTGCATGACTCCGAAGCGGTGCTGCTCGTCAATTACGCAGAACCCGAGCCGGTGGAATTTCACTTTCTCCTGAATCAGAGCCTGAGTACCGACTACTAAATCAATCCTACCGTCGGCGATCCCCTGCTGTATCTCCTCTTTCTCGACCTTAGTGACAGAGCTAGTTAAGAGGGCAACTTTCACACCCAACTCTTCTATCAACTTGTGGAAATTGAGATAGTGCTGCTCCGCTAAAATCTCGGTGGGAGCCATGAAAGCGGCCTGGTAGCCGGATTCTATTGCCATCAGGGCCGCAATCAGAGCCACAATGGTCTTGCCGGAGCCCACGTCCCCCTGCAAAAGCCTGCTCATCGGCTTAGAGGAGGTCATGTCTACCACGATTTCCTTCAAGACTTTTTTCTGGCTATCGGTTAATTCAAAATTTAGTTTGGACAAAAGGGTTCGGATTAATTCTCCCGGCCGCTTGAAGGCTACGCCGATTTCTGGTTTCTGCTGTTCATTTTTTCTTAAGGCCAGCATCAGTTCCAGATAAAAGAGTTCGTCAAAAGCCAGCCTCTGGTGCGCCTCTTGAGCCGCCTCCAGGGTTTCCGGGAAGTGAATGTTATGCAGCGCCTCCCTCAGGGGCATCAAATTCAGTTCCTTCACCATCGTCACCGGCAAACTTTCGGGTATATGTTTGACGATTCCATCCAAGACTGGTTTTAATACTCTCCGAAATCCTCTGCTCTCTAAGAAAACTTTCTTGAGATTGGCAGTAGAGGGATAAAGCGGAATCACCCGTCCGGTGTGGATTAGATTTTCCCCGTTGCCGGAGACGATTTCGTACTCAGGGTGCGCCATTTCCAGGCCATTGTAGAAGCGGACTTCACCAGAGACTATGACTGTATCCCCGGCTTTAAAGACTTTGTGCATGAATCTCTGATTGGCAAACCAAACCAAAGTCAGGAATCCGGTGTCGTCTTTGAGAATCACCCGGAAGGTCATTCTTCTCCCTCGAGCGATTCCCAACGCTTCAACCACACCGATTACCGTGGCGGGGGAATTGATTACAAGCTGGTTGATGGGGGTAAAGCTGGAGCGGTCCAGATATTTGCGGGGAAAATAATAGACTAAATCTTCCACCGTCTCAACCCCCACCTGACTCAAGGCGTAGGCTTTCTTAGGACCGATCCCTTTGAGATACTGGACCGAGGTAGTTAAGGGACTTTGTTCTGGTTTGGCAGCCATTTCTTGAATATAAGACCTTTGACGCTCCCCAGGCAAGCCCTAGAAAAAAGGCTTGCGCTTGGCACCCCTATCCCATATAATGCCCTACCCTAGGAGGAAAAATGGCAGTAGCTTGCGAAATTTGCGGAAAGACCTATCAAAAAGGGCATAAAGTCTCCCATTCCAATAACCGCACCATCCGGCGCTGGTCGCCTAATCTGAGGCGGGTCCGGGCCAGAATCGGCAGCCTCACCCGCTATGTCCGGGTCTGCGCCGCCTGTTTGAAAGCCGGCAAAGTCACCAAAGCGGCTTAACCCCCTTTTCTACGCATAAAGGCCGGGACTTCGTAATCTTCTCCGTTTAAGGAGCCGGCGTTCACCCTTTGGAATACGTCTTCCTGTAGTGGAGAAATCTTTTTGGCTACGTGTTTCTGGCTGAGTATCCGTTCGGCGCTGAATCCCTCCGAGTGGCCGTCTAAGGAATCTGGAATTCTCTCTTTGGACTCAAGGCCCGTGGCGATAACCGTCACTTTGATTTCATCCTTCATACTCTTGTCAATCACTGCTCCGAAGATGATATTGGCCTCATCTCCAGCTTCCTTCACGATTATATTGGCAGCTTCGTTGACCTCAAACAGAGTCATCTCATCTCCGCCGGTGACGTTTACCAGTAGTCCTTTGGCTCCGCTGATGGACATGTCTTCCAAAAGAGGAGAGGCAATGGCCTTGATAGCCGCTTCCTTAGCCTTATTCTCTCCTCCAGCTCGACCAGTCCCCATTAAGGCATCCCCCATCTCCAGCATTACGGTGCGGATGTCGGCGAAGTCGAGATTGATAAGTCCGGGGACAGTGATCAGGTCGGATATGCCCCGGGTGGCTTGAAGCAGGACGTCATCTGCCAGGCGGAAAGCGTCCGTGAAGAGGGTCTGCTTGGAGGCAATGGTCAAGAGCCTTTGATTAGGGATGACAATCAGGGTGTCAACTCTTTCTTTTAACTCCTTAATGCCTTGCAGGGCATTGGCCATTCTCTTCCTGCCTTCGAAATCAAACGGTTTGGTCACCACCCCGACAGTGAGGGCGCCTGACTGCTTGGCGATTTCTGCCACTATGGGTGCGGCTCCGGTTCCGGTGCCTCCTCCCATCCCGGCGGTGACAAATACCATGTTCGCGCCAGCCAGGGCCTCTGCTACTTCTTCCCGGCTCTCCTCCATGGCTTTGCGCCCTACTGCAGGAATCGAACCGGCCCCCAGCCCTTTGGTCAATTTGGCCCCGATTTGGATCTTTCGGGTGGACTTGTTGCAGTCTAAGACCTGGGCATCGGTGTTTAAGGCCACGAAGTCCACCCCCTCCAGCCCGGCTTCAATCATGCGGTTGACCGCGTTGCCGCCGGCCCCTCCCACCCCGATTACCTTCATGTCAGTGTAATTATTGTTGGCTAAGTCGAGCTCTATCACTTCTCCCTCCTCCTTTAGAAATATTCGTTAAACCAATCTTTGATCCTTCCCACCAGATGGGGGGTTGTTCTTTTTCCGTTGTGTCCGTTTAAATGTAGTTTCTTCTGATTCAGTCCATAGAGAACCAGTCCTATAGCGGTGGCGTGGACCGGGCTGGTAGTTACCTGATCGATTCCGTCACAGCCCTGGACCGTGCCCAGCCTGGCCGGCATGTCGAAAATCTGCTCGGCCAGCTCCACGCTTCCCTCTAATAACGCTCCTCCACCGGTAATTATCACCCCGGCGGCCAAAAGCTGACTTAAATTCGTTCGTCTTACCTCCCGCAGAGCCAGACTGAAAATCTCCTCCATTCTGGGCTCGATAATGCTGGCCAAAACCGTACGGCTGACCTCCTTGGAAGGGCGGCCGCCGACTCCGGGGACGTTGATTATCTCTCCGGCGTCCACCAGGCTGGAAAGGGCGCAGCCATAGTTTCTTTTTAAAATCTCGGCCTGCTCCACCGGGGTGCGCAGACCGATAGCCAAATCATTGGTGACATTATTCCCTCCCAGCCCTATGACCGCTGTGTGGCGGATAGAGCCGTCATAGAAAATAGCTAAATCAGTTGTTCCTCCCCCTAAATCTACTACTACGGCGCCTAATTCTTTCTCTTCCGGAGACATGACTGCATAGCTGGAGGCCAAAGATTCCAGAACCAATTCTTCTACCTCCCAGCCTGCCTGCCAGATAGCTTTGTAGATATTCTGGGCCGAGGTAGTCCCCCCGGTGACGATGTGGACCTCAGCTTCCAGCCTTAAGCCGCACATTCCGATCGGGTCTTTGATTCCATTCTGGTCGTCTACGGTGAACTCTTGAGGGAGTACATGGATAATTTCTCTCTCCTGGGGAATGGCCACCGACTTGGCCGCCTCCAAGACCCGGTGGACGTCTTTGGCTTTGATTTCGTTGTCTGAGTTGGAGACTGCCACTACCCCCCGGCTGTTCAAGCTGCGGATGTGGTCCCCGGCAATGCCGGCCATTACTTTCTTAATCTTCTGGCCGCACATCAGCTCGGCATCTCCAATGGCCTTGCCGATGGAGTGGGAAGTCTGGTCCAAATTGACCACCACTCCCCTTTTCAGACCTTGAGAAGGGGTGGAGCCCAGCCCGACGATGCGGAGTCTCCCCTCCTCTTCCAGTTGAGCGATTGCCGCACAGACCTTGGTGGTCCCTATGTCCAGACCGACCAACAGACTCTCTTTTTTGGCCATGTTAACCTTTTGGGGTTGGTTGGGGCTGCACTAAGCCCAGGTTTTCGAATCTCAAATCAATTTTGCTGGCAAAGTTCTTTTCGCTATTCAGAATCTCAATCAGGCGGGCAATCTTGCGCTGGTAGTCTCCCCGTCCCAGATAAACTTGACACTCCCCAGGAACCAGAGTCAAAATCAAATCCCCCCGCTGGGAGATATTAATCTCGGTCATGAGGCTTAAAACCTGCTCACTCCGTTCCTTTAGCGACCGGTACAAGGCAAATAGTTCTCTCAGTTCGGGAACGACCGGTTTAGTATACGGGCAGAAATTCCTCCTCTGAACTCCTTGAATTACCGGTGCGCCCGAACTGTCGCTCTTTTCAATCGGCAAGATCTCTCCTTGCTCGGTCAGCCCCCAAGTTTTGTCGGACTTAAGCAGGAAGACCGGCTTTTTTTCTTCGATTCTGACCTTCAATTGATTTGGCCAGCCTCTCTCTATCGTGACTTTCGCGATTCTCTTATCGGTCATTAATTTCTCAGCCACTAAACTGGTATTCAGGTTCAAAAGGCTCTCACCCTTGAAGACTGCAAGCTTATTCTGAATTTCAACGCAATCAATATTCCTGTCGCCGAGCATAACCAATTCCTCAACTGTCAGAATAGAACTGCTTCCCAGCAACAGAATGGCCAGACCTAAGACCGTCAGACAAAACCAGAACAGCCACTCTTTCTTCATAGTGATTCCAAGAACTCCTGTCCCACCTTGTAAATATCGCCGGCCCCTAGGGTGATAACCAAGTCACCTGGCCTGGTCGATTTCTGCAGAAAATTCACCACTTCTTTCTTATCCGGATAGTAGAAAACTGCCGGATGCCCGCTTTTTTTGGCAGCGGTGAATATCAGTTCCGAGCTGACGCCCGGGATAGGCTCTTCTCTGGCCGGATAGATGTCGGTCAGCACCATGACGTCGGAATTGGCAAAGGACTGTCCGAAATCCTGGTAGAAATCTCTGGTCCGAGAAAAGAGATGGGGTTGAAATACCGCTATGACTCTCCTGTTCCAACCCGATTTGGCCGCCTCCAGGGTAGCTTTAATCTCAGAGGGGTGGTGGGCATAGTCATCCACCAGTATGATGTCCTTCTTAATCCCTTTGATTTCGAATCTTCTTTTCACTCCTTTAAAGTTCTGCAGAGCCTCTTTGATGGTCTCCCATTTGATTTCTAATTCGAGGGCCACCGCCATGGCGGCCAAAGAATTCTTGATGTTGTGAAGGCCCGGAACTGAAAGTGTGATTTGCCCTATTTCTTTTCCTTTCACCCGGACGGTAAACTTGCTCTGGTTTTCGTGAAAAGTTATTCCGGTCGCCTCTAAGTCTGAATTCCCGTTCAATCCGTAGGTGATAATTGGGCGGTGAATATCCTGTATCAGATCAAAAACACTCGGCTCTCCGGCGCACAGGACCACATTGCCGTAGAAGGGAACTTTGTTGGCAAATTCTAAGAATGCTTTTCGGATTTCACTGAAATCCTTGTAGCAGTCCAAGTGCTCGCTTTCTAAAGTGGTTATGACCGCGACAGTGGGGGTGAGCTTCAAAAACGACCGGTCAAACTCATCTGCCTCCACCACTAAATAAATACCCTGACCCAACTTGGCGTTGGTATCTAGGTTGACCACTTTACCCCCCACTACAATGGTCGGATCCAGATCGGCTTTGGTCAAAATTTCGCCAATCATGGAAGTAGTAGTGGTCTTGCCGTGAGTTCCGGCTACTGCTATGCCGAATTTCATCCGCATCAATTCGGCCAGCATCTCCGAGCGGGGGATGACCGGGACTTTATTCTGTCTGGCTGCCACCACCTCCGGGTTGTCCGGCTTCACCGCCGAAGAGTAAACCACCGCATCGGCCCCGTTGACGTAACCGGCCTGATGTCCGGCATGGATGACCGCCCCCAATTTCTCCAGCCTCTGGGTAACTTCACTGGAGGACAAATCCGAGCCGCTCACCCGGTACCCGAGATTCAGAAGTACCTCGGCAATACCTGACATGCCAATTCCGCCAATGCCTACAAAATGGACTTTCTTTACTCTCTTAAAACGCATTCTAGTTTTTGTCTTTGCCCAGGTACTTCAGTATTTCCGATACTATTTTATCCAACGCCTCCGGACGGGCTAGTTTCAGGCTCTGCTCCGACATTGCCGATAACTTCCTTTCATCCTTAAGCAACTCTAGAGCTCTGGATAGAGGTCTTGTAATTCGTAAATCCTTTTCCAAAATCATCTCCGCTGCCCCGGCATTGACCAGTACCTCGGCATTATGCCTTTGATGGTCAGCCGCAGCGTGAGGATAGGGAATCAGGATCGCCGGCTTTCCGCATAGAGTTATCTCAGCCAGGGTCAGAGCCCCGGCCCGGGAAATCACCAAATCACTGGCGGTATAGCACGCCCCCATTTCCTGGATGAAAGGAACCAGGGTGACGGGAAGTTTTCTGCCGCTAAGCAGAGTTTTCACTCTTTCAATGTCATTCTGTCCCGTCTGCCAAACTAGCTGTAGTGTGTTTTTACCTTCCAATAAATCCAAGTCAAGTAGTATGGCCTGATTAACGGCCACCGCCCCCTGGCTCCCTCCCACAACCAAAATTACCTTGTGGTTTGGGTCTAGGCCCAGTTTTTTCCTGGCTTCCGTTCTGTCGATCTGCTTGAAATTCGGCCTGACCGGATTCCCAACCACCTCCAGATTGTTTTGCCTTTTGAAAAACTTCTTGGCTTCCTCATATGCTAAAAAGACTTTGTTCGCTCTCTTAGCCAAACTGCGTGTAGTCAGACCTGGATAGCTATTTTGTTCCTGAACCAGGGTCGGAATCCCAATTGTACTAGCTACGAACAAGGGTGGTCCGGATGCGTACCCCCCGGTTCCGATCACCACATCGGGCCTTTCCTCTTTCAATAATCTCTTAGCCTGATTCAGGCTCTTAACCAGATGATACAGAAAAAACAAATTCCTCCAGTCCAGCTTCCTTGTCAACCCTCTGACTTCCAGAGATTCCAACCGGTATCCGAACTCGGGTAACATTTTCGCTTCCAATCCTCTTTCAGTTCCTACGAACACAATCTCCACATCCGCTCTTCTTTTCTTAAGCTCCTCGGCTATGGCTATGGCTGGAAACAGATGACCCCCGGTTCCGCCTCCTGCCAGCATAATTTTTGGCATTTCATTCCCAGTCACTCATTTTTTGCTTGGAAATATTCAAGAGAATTCCCGCCGCGGTCAAAGACAGAACCAGCGAGCTTCCTCCGTAACTCAAGAAGGGCAATGGTATTCCGGTAGTAGGAAGCGTGCCGGTAACCACTCCGATATTCAGAAGTGCAGAACTGAAAATCGCCAGAGTAATGCCCGAACCAAGCAGAAACCCGAAGTAATCCGGGGATTTCTGGGCCACTTTTAAGCCTCTCCAGCCGATGACCAAGAACAGAAACAGTATTCCGGTCAGCCACAAGAATCCCCCTTCTTCCCCGATTGAGGCAAAGATGAAATCGGTGTGAGGCTCGGGTAAGAACAAAAACTTTTGTCTCCCCTCTCCCAACCCAATCCCGTTCCAGCCGCCGTTCCCCAGGCTGATGGCCGCTTGCTTAAGTTGGTAGCTCCCCTGCAGGGGATCACCTATGCCGGCAAGGTAGTCCACCATCCGGTCTTTTTCATATCCCAGGCCGAACACCAGTATCAGAAAGCCGGCCAGGCCAGGTAAGACCAGAGCGGCTAAATGTGACAGCCTGGCCTTGCCGATGAAAAGTATCACCAGAAAAATGAAAGTAGCCAGCATGGCAGATCCCAGGTCCGGCTCCAAAAGAATCAACATCAGGGTAAAAAGCAGGATGGCCAGATAGGGAAAAATCAAATGTTGAAACTGTCTGATCTTATCTACCTTGCGGGCCAGAGAGTCTGCCAGAAAAAGTATCAAGCAGTACTTGAAAACCTCGGTGGCCTGAACTCCGATGGGACCGAAGCGGATCCAGCGGTGGACCCCCTTGGTAGCTGGCAGAAACAATACCGCACCCAGAAGCAGAAATCCCAGAAAGAGGGCCGGAATTGAGATTTTCCGGTAAAATTGATAGTTTAATCTGGTCGCCAGAAGAAAAAACGGCAAAGCCAGCAATAGCCACATCAGTTGCTTCTTGAAGAAATAGAGCTGGTCGCTGTATTTGTTCTGGGCCATAAATCCGGAAGAAGAGTACACCATCACCACACCGATCACCACCAGTGTCAGAACTGAGAATAACAGCCAGTAATCCAAGCGCCCGTTATTTCCCATACTGCTCCTGCAATTTCTTGACACTCTGCTTGAATACTTTCCCCCGGTGCTCGTAATTCTCAAACATGTCAAAACTGGCGCAGGCCGGAGACAACAGGACCGTGTCTCCTGCCGCAGCGTTCTTAAATCCGATTTCTATTGCTTCTTCCAGACTGGTAGCATCCTGGGTGGGCACCAGGTTTCCCAGCTCCTTTCTGATCTTGCCGGCCGCCTGTCCAATCAGAATTAACAGCTTCACATTCTGTCTTACCAGGTCAGCCAGAGGCAGGTAACTGCTCCCTTTGTCTTTCCCTCCGGCTATCAGGATAATGGGGCGGGAGACCGATTGCAGGGCATACCAGACCGAGTCCACGTTGGTGGCCTTGGAGTCGTTGACGAATCTTATTCCTGTGACCGTAGCCACCTCTTCCAGGCGGTGTTCAACACCGTTAAACTCTCTTAAGACTGAGGCAATAACGTCAGACTCGATACCTGCCAGGCCGGCTATGGCACTGGCGGCAGCCGAATTGGCCAAATTGTGCGGCCCCCTGATGCCAATCTCAGTAGCTGGAATGATTTTCTTTTCCTTTCCGGAAAGATTAGTCCACAACCAACCCTCTTTAACATAGCTGCCTTTAGAAATTATTTTCTGGGAGCTGGACAGGATCACGTTTGAATTAACCTGCTTTTTAATCTTTTCAGTTTCCTGATCGTCCGCATTCAGAACTGCAAAATCATCGGAATCCTGGTTCTCGAAGATTCTCAGCTTGGCCCTGACATAAGCGTTGTAATCGGGGTATCGGTCTAAATGGTCGGGCGACAGATTCAGAATGGCGGCAACATGAGGTTTAAAATCCGATACCCTCTCTAACTGGAAGCTTGACAGTTCCAAGACCGCCCAGCCATTCTCGGTTAAAGTGTCGGCGATGTTGGAGAAGGCATTTCCGACATTTCCCCCCACTGCGACTTCAAGTCCGGCCTTATGGAAAATCTGACCGACCAGAGTGGTGGTGGTGGTCTTTCCATTGGAACCAGTGATACCGATGATTCTCCCCTGACAAAGCCAAGAGGCAACCTCAATTTCAGAGAAAATGGGCAGACTGTTGCCTTCCGCTTTCTTCAGAATAGGGACGTTATCCGGCACCCCCGGGCTGACCACCAGGAAATCCCGGTCTTGCCACACATTGGGAGTGTGCCCTCCGGCTTCCCAGTCTGCTCCAATCTTTTTGAGCTCCTCAATTTCCTTGAAGAGAAGATGTTCCGGCTTGGTATCGCTCAAAAACACCCTGGCTCCGTAGGACTTCAAGAGTTTGGCCAGAGCCAGTCCTGAGCGGGCCATGCCCAGGATAGCGACTTTCTTTCCGGTAATCCGGTCCAATCTCTTTTTGGGCATTTTCTCCGTAAAGGTCAGACTCGAGACAAAGCTGATCATCTGATTTTGAGGGTGCTAAGAGTTAAGAGTGCAAAGATTATTCCCGCGATCCAGAAGCGAACTACCACCTTTGATTCTGACCAGCCAGACAGCTCAAAATGATGATGAATCGGCGCCATTTTTAATACCCTCTTCTTTTTCAGTTTGAAAAAGAGTACCTGAACTATCACCGAGAGAGCCTCGATTACGAAAACCCCTCCCACCAGCACCAGCAACAGTTCTTTCTTTAATAAGATTGCCAGGGTTCCTAGAACTCCCCCCAAAGCTAAAGAGCCGGTATCTCCCATGAATACCTGAGCGGGATGAGAGTTATACCACAAGAAGCCTAAAGCCGCCCCCATCAGAGTACCGCAGTATACGGTCAACTCGCCGGCTCCGGCCAGATAGTCGATGTTCAAATAGCGAGAGAAGTCGACTCTTCCGGTAACGTAGCTGAGCATGGCAAAAGTAGAGGCGCAAATTCCGACTAAACCGATTGCCAGTCCATCCAGGCCGTCGGTCAGATTGACCGCATTAGATGAGGCGATTACCACCAAAGCCACAAAGGGGACGTACAGAATCCCAAAATCCAGGTAGTAGTTCTTCAGAAAAGGTATGTTGGTGGTAGTGTCAAAATTCGTTGCCGGCGGATGGATGTACAGCACGTAGCCCAAGATCAGCCCGAACAGAAGCTGCCCCAGAATCTTCTGCCGGCCGACTAAGCCCTTGGGGAATTTCTTGACCACCTTTAGATAGTCATCCAGAAATCCCAGCACCCCCATCCAGATGGTGGCTAACAGAACTAACTGGACGAAGCGGTTGCTCAAATCGGCCCATAGGAGAGTGGGCACAGCCACTGCCGAGAGAATTATTATTCCTCCCATGGTGGGTGTCCCCTCCTTCACCTTGTGCGTGGCCGGCCCGACTCCCCTAATGGTTTCGCCGATTTGTCTTTGGCGCAATTTTTTGATTATCCAGGGCCCGATTACAAAAGAAATAAACATGGCCGTAATGGTGGCATAAGCGGTCCGGAAAGTGATGTAGCGGAAAATATTGAAAAAGGAGATCTGTTCGGACAGAGGATAGAGCAGGTGAAACAGCATCAGCCCCGACTCCTCATATCCAGTTGTAACCTCTCCGCAATCTCCTCTAATTTCATCCTGCGAGACCCCTTCAACAAAACCGTGTCACCTGGTTTTAGAATCTCTAGCAAGTGTTCTGTCGCTGCCTGGTTGTTATCAAATGATTTCACCCTTTTTTTTGAAAAACCGTTCACCTCAGCCGAGCGGGCGATGAATTCTGCCAGCACACCTACCGTCAGTAGGTAATCAAGGTCCGATTCCGCTGCCTTCTTTCCGATTTCTTGGTGTAGTTTTTTGGCCTCATTTCCCAGTTCCAGCATGTCCCCCAGAACCGCAATCCTTCTTCCGGCTGTTTTGGTCTGCATCAGAGATTCAAGCGCTGCCAGCATGGAGACCGGGTTGGCATTATAGCTGTCGTTTATAAGCTTCACTCCCCCTGTCTCAAGTATTTCCATTCGTAAGAGCGCCGGTTTATAGTTTTCCAGTTCCCGGGCGATCTCCTGATGAGACAACCCGAAACTTTCCGCCACCGCATAAGTAGCCAGGGCATTGTAGACGTTGTGCCGTCCCAGAATATTCAAGCGAACCAGATTGTGCCTGACCTTAAAGTCAATGTGCCCGTTTCCGGAGATTAAAAGGTCCAGAGCTTGATAATCGGCCTTTGTCTGCAGGGCAAAAGAAACCACTTTGTGTCTCTCCTGAGAGGCCCTCTTTCTCAAGAAAGGGTCGTCCAGATTTAAGAAAGCAGGTTTATCCTCAGGCAGTCTGTCCAAAAGCTCGAATTTAGCCTTGGCCACATTCTCCAGTGAGCCGAAAGTCTCCAGATGAGCCGGACCTATGTTCAGGATAACCGCTGAAGTCGGACGGGCAATCTCTGTCAATCGTGAGAGCTCCCCGAATTGGCTGGTTCCCAATTCTAAGATTAAAACTTCGGTTTCAGGTGTCAGCTCAAAAATGGTGAGGGGCACTCCGACCTGGGTATTGAAACTTTTTTGTGATTTAACTACTTCATACCTGCTGGCCAAAACTTGAGCTGTCATCTCCTTGGTGGTTGTCTTTCCATTGCTCCCTGTGATTGCCACCACCGGAATATCAAATCTTTGGCGGTAATTTGCGCCCAGCGACTGTAATGCTAATTTACTATCTTTGACGGAGATAACTGGAACCGTACCAGTCACACCAGAGCTAATCTTTTGCCTCTTGGTCTCTGCTACTAAGACCGCCCTTGCTCCGCTTTTGACAGCCTGAGCGACAAAATCATGCCCGTCATACTTCTCCCCCGAGAGAGCTACAAACAGATTCCCCTTGGAAACGGTCCGGCTGTCGATGCTCACTCCCGTAAAATGGGTATCCAGGAATTCTGGCTTTTCCTCAATCAGACTTCCTTTGACTATTCCTAAAGATTCTTTTACTGATAAACTTATCATTTCCCCGAATACCCCAAACCGATTAACTTTTCCTCAATGATCTGTCTTTCGTTGAAGGAGTACTTGACTCCTTTGACTTCCTGATAGTTTTCATGCCCCTTACCGGTCACCAAAAGGGAATCCTGAGACTTGGCTATGCCAACCGCATACTCCAAGGCTTCCTTTCTATCCAGAATGATTCTGACTTTGTTTTTATCCTCCATACCGGACACAATTTCCTCTGTAATCTTAGCCGGATCTTCGCTTCTGGGATTATCCGAGCTCAAAATTATTTGATTAGCCCATTCTTCAGCGATTTTACCCATCTGGGGACGCTTACCTCTGTCTCGGTCCCCTCCGCAGCCGAACAGACAGATTAGGCGTCCCCGGGTAAAGGATCTTACGGCGCTGAAAACTCTCCCCATCCCATCCGGAGTATGGGCGTAGTCAATCCAGATGTTGAAGTTTTGCCCCAGATCGACCCTCTCCATTCGACCCGGAGCGCCGGTGAAGTTTTCGGCACCCTTGCGAATCATGTCGTAATCTAAGTCCAGCGAGTGAACCGCGGCCAAGACCGCCCCGAAATTGGAGAGATTGAATTCCCCGGTCAGTTTGAGCCGGTAATTCTCCTCTCCTTGGGGAGTTGAAAAGACCACTTCGGTCCCGGCCGGCGTGAATTTGTAACTCTTGGCAAAGTATTCCGCTTTGCTCTCTTTGAGAGAATAAAACAGTTTCTGGGCCGAGGTTATTCTGGCATAGTCTTGCGAAACCGGATCATCCCCATTCAGAACAGCTACTTTATTCTGACCCAAGCCGGTAAAAAGCATCCCCTTGGCCCTCTGATAATTCTCCATATTCTGGTGAAAATCCAGATGCTCTCTGGACAAGTTGGTGAAAACTCCTATCTTGAAGTCAATCCCCTGCACCCGTTTCAACTCCAGGGCATGAGAGGAGACCTCCATTACTGCCGTATCAACTCCGGAGTCGACCATTTTTCGCAAGAGAGCCTGTAAATCCAGAGATTCAGGAGTGGTTCTGACTGCCGGGAATTCCTCCTTGCCGATGAAGTATTTTACCGTCCCGATTAATCCGGTCTTGGCTCCCGCCGTTTCCAGAATCGATCTGATCCAGTAGGAAACAGTGGTCTTTCCGTTGGTGCCGGTGACACCAACCACGGACAGCAGGGAACTGGGATGGTCGTAGTAAGCGCTGGCTAACTGCGCCAGGGCTAAACGGCTGTCATCTACTAAAACATTTGCAGCTGACTTGTATTTGCCCTCTTTTTCTGCCACCACGACCACTGCACCTCTTTTGACGGCTTGTTCTATGAAATTGTGGCCATCGGTCTGGAAACCACGGACGGCCACAAAGATGTCTCCCGGCTGCACCAATCTGGAATCGTACTGTATCTCTCTGATGTCGGTCTTGGTGTTTCCGGAGATACTCTTGTAGCTCAGAGCTGGCAGAAGCCTATCTAGGGACATCGTGGTTTTCGGCTCCTCCGCTTGAATTTTTTTTCTTGGTTTTAATATGCTTAATGGCAATTGCTCTTTCTTCCTTTAGCTTTTTTACAAATCCCTTGGCTCAAAGTCGCGCTTTTTTACTCGGCTTTGGATGATTTGGTTCACCATTGCTCAGTCTGACTGCCACCGTCTGCACGGGTACCTTTTCTTCTTCCATCTTTTTCTGCTTTATTAGTTCCAGAGTTTGGGTAGACGGCAAAGACAGGATGTCCCGCACGATTTCTTTGAACACCGGCGCGGCGGTCTGACCGCCGTAGTGGATCCCCTTGGGGCTATCCAGGGCAATGAACCCCAGATAGCGTGGCTCTTCGGTCGGGAAGAATCCGACGAAAGAGGAGAGATATTCTTCGGTGTAACCCTTGGCGCCCTCCTTGGTCTTTTTGGCCGTACCGGTCTTACCGGCTAAGGCTACTCCTTCCAGCCTGGCCGGCATAGCTGTGCCTGTGTCGACTGCCATCTGAAGAAATTCTCTTAAAGTCCTGGCCGTCTGTTCGCTTATCACTCTGCGCAGGGGTTGGGGCGTCACTTCCTGGATTATTTTTCCATCCTGATCAATTATGGCTTTCACCAGGTGAGGTCTGGTCAGGATTCCGCCATTGGCTATGGCTGAGTAGGCCGTGGCTAACTGTAGTGCGGAGACGGAGATTCCGTAGCCGATGGAGCTGCTTATAACCGTAATACGGCTCCACTCCTCCTGCGGCTGGACTTTGCCCGTCACCTCGCCCGGAAGTTCAATCCCGGTCTTAAACCCGAATCCGAACTCACGCAAATACTTGTAGAGTTTTTCCGGCCCCACCGCCAAGCCGGTCTTGGCTAAGGCGATGTTGGAAGAGTAGGCCATTGCTTCCTTAAAGGTCAGATTGCCATACTCGTGGATATCTTCAATGATTCTCTTCCCTACTCCCGTGTGCCATTTCCCCATCTCCGCGTAAAGGACGTCATCGGGCTCTTTGATTTTCTCCTCCAGGGCGGCGGCAGCGACAAAAGCCTTGATTGTCGAGCCGGGCTCGAATTGGTCGGTTAAAGGTCTGAGCCGGCCGAATTTCCCTTCAGAGAGGAAGTTAGGATTCGAGAGATTAGCCATTGCCAGGATTTCCCCGGTGCGGGGATTCATTAGAATACCGAAACCTGTCTTTGACTTGGTTTTGAGAATTCCCTCTCTTAACCTGCTTTCCAGAATCCACTGCAGACCGGCATCCAGGGTAAGACAGAGGCTTTGCCCGGGTTGAGCTTCTTTCCATGCCAGCTCCTGTAATTCATAAGAAATACCCAGAGCATCTTTCTGCAGAATCTCAGAGCCATCCTCCCCTGCCAGAAGAGAGTCAAAAAACAGCTCCAGACCCGATATTCCCCGGTTGTCCACATCAGTCTGTCCGATCAGGTCACAGGCTAATTCCCCCAGGGGAGAGGCCCTTTTCATTTCCTCTTTGGAGTAAATTCCTTTGAACCCCCAGCTTTTCACCTGATCGGCTTGAGGGGTTTCGGTCAACCTGGCCATCCAGAAAAATTTTCTGTTTCCCAGTAGATTGTGATAAAGAAGATTAAAGTCTTTGTTAAAGTAACTGCTGAATTTTGCCGCCACTTTTCTGGGATTGGAGATGCTGTCCGGCACCGCGTAGAACGACTCGGCCGGGATATTATAAGCTAACTTGATTCCATTGCGGTCGTAAATCACTCCTCTTTCTGCTTTCTGGGTGGCCTGGGTGAAATTCTGGGATTTAGCCTTCTTTTGGTAGCGCTCGGCCTCCCAGACCTGGATCCAAAACAGGCGTGCCACCAGAATTCCCCAGAAAATCGCCCCCAGAAAAAAAACCAGTCGGAGCCTTTTTCTGGCCCCTAGCTGGAAGGCTTTTTCCAGCCGTTTGGTCATTTACTCTCTCCCGCCACTGCCTCAGGTTCGGCCATCTGCCAGGCCTTTTTGCCATATTCTTTCACTTGGGCCAAGAACTGCTGCCAATTCTGCCATTTAGGCGTCTCCACCGGATCTGCCAGAGCAATTTGGCGATCGATATCGGTGGTGGTTAACCCCAGATCTCTCTGGGCCCTAAAAGAGATGTACTCAGGCGAGCTTAGCCGGGTGACCTGGATGGCTAGATATTCCTTGGTTTTGTCAACCTGCGCAATCCGGCTTTCTATTTCCTGGATTTCTTTCACTAGGCGGACCGTCTCCATCCTCTGCCAAATGTAGAGGGTAGCCAGAACTGCCAAGATTATTGTTCCGGCCAGAAAGTAGATTAAAGTCGGTTTGCGCCTTTCTCTTTTGGTCCTCTTTTTGACAAGTTTGGGTTTCATCTTAAGCTGCCATCCTTTCTATCACTCTGAATTTAGCACTCCTGGCACGGGAATTTTGTTCTGTCTCCTGACGGGAGGGGATTACCGGCTTTTTGGTCACCAGCTTCCACCTGGCCCTGCCACCACAGGTGCATACTGGAGACCCGGGGGGGCAGAGACACTTCTTGCTTAGCCTTTGGAAAGACTGCTTCACCAGACGGTCCTCTAAACTGTGATAAGATATAATTCCGATCCTGCCGCCGAATTTGACCAGGCCGGGAGCTATCTTTAAGGCCTGGGCCAGTTCCTCTGACTCTTTGTTAACTTCGATTCTAATGGCCTGAAAAATCCGGGAGAGAGTCTTGATGCGGTATCGGGTTGGGACCACTTTGGAGACGAGAGCTGTCAGCTGGGAAGTCGTGTCAATTTTTCCCTGAGCCTCTGCAATCTTTTTGGCGATTCTCTTGCTGAGTTTTTCTTCTCCGAACTCGCTGAAGATCCTAACCAGCTCTATCTGGCTGTAAGAATTAACTACATCTCTGGCTGATAGCCCCTGATTCTTATCCATGCGCATGTCCAAAGGTCCTTCTTCCAGGTAAGAAAACCCTCGCTCCGGCAGGTTTATCTGCCAGCTTCCCAAACCTAGATCCAGTAGAATCCCGCTAAACTTTCCTGCACCCCACAGCTTGGTCAGCTCCTCCATGTGCCCAAAGTTCAGTTTCAGTAAGGTCAGGTTCTGGAACTCCTTCAGTCTGTCTCTGGCCGCTTGCAGGGCCTGCTCGTCCCGGTCAATACCTACCAGTTTTCCAGGAGGAACCAGAATCCGCAGTATTCCCTCAGCATGTCCACCTAAACCTACAGTACAGTCGAGATAAGTGCCTTGTTTATCAGTAACTAGGTATTTGACTACTTCATCTAAAAGAACAGGCCGGTGAAAAAGTCCGCTCAAAGCAAGATTGATTCCGCTACCTGCTCATAGGTCTGGGAAGAGTTCTTCAGATAGTTCTCCCAGACGGTGGTGTTCCAAATTTCGATCCGATTGAGATTACCTACCACCAGGGCTTCCTTTTCTTTTTTAAGTTTGGCCTGATCCAGCAGCGACTGGGGAAGGGTAATTCTCCCCTGCCGGTCCAATTCCGCGTCGGTGGCCTGGGACAAAAGCATACGGATGAACATCCTGGCATTGGCTTGGGTAAAGGAAAGGTTACGGAGTTTATCTTCGATTCTCTGCCATTCGTCAGCGGCAAACACAAACAAGCACCCTTCCAAACCGAGTGTTATCACGAACTGGTCGTTTACTGCAGCCTGGCTCGCCCGGCGTAGTTTGGCCGGCAGGCTCAAGCGGTTTTTTTCGTCTATGATGATTCTATGTGAACCTTTAAATGCAGACATTTAAATTAGTTAGCAGTTTTTCTCCCACTTTGACCCACATCTCTCCACAATGTGGCAAATAATAGCCCGGCCCTCCCTTCCTGTCAAGAAAAAAATGCTAATTAATCAGAAAATCTTTAAGTGTAGTAATGGGTTAGAAATGATGATGTACTTCCGCTATATAGTGGAGGTCTGCCAGAAGGCAGAGGGAAGAATGGATTGTGGTCATCCCAGCTTCGGTTTGGGTCTATAACATTGTTTGACTCAAGAGATTCAATTTCGGCGTTTTCCGAACAAGATTTTGAAAGGGAGAAAAGTCCACCTGACCAGGGCCGCGATGGACAGCAAAATGCCTGATACTAGTAGAAGAAGGAATTTGAAGCCCTTGGAATGATGTTTTTGCAGGTATCGAAAGAATCCCAGGTGTGAATAAAATATCATGGCCCCTTTTCTCTTACTGGTACTCCCTCCCAGGTGATGCGTGACCATGGCTTCTGGCAAATAAAATATCTTGAAGCCTCGGGCTTTAATTCGAAAGCAGAAATCCACGTCATTAAAGAACATTTTAAATCTTTCATCCATCAGTCCCAATTTCTCAATCGCTTTCCTTGTGACCAGCAAAGCAGATGCCATGGGCTGGTCTACTTCACGGGTGGATTGAAAATCAAAGTCCCCCATCCTCCAAGCGCCGAAGATTCTGCAGTGCGGGAGTACTCTGGACAAACCCGTAAGTTCCCAGATCAGAGTCAGATAGCCGGGAAACCTGCGGCAAGAAGGTTGAACTTTGCCGTAAACATCCAAAAGTTGTGGTCCAACCGCTCCCGTCTGGGGATTGGTCCGCAAGAAATCAAGCATCTTGTGCAGAATCTGAGGGTGAAGAACCGTGTCAGGATTGAGAAGAAGAATAAACTCACCGGTCGATTCTTTCATTCCCTGGTTACAGGCTTTGGCGTAGCCCAGATTGCGCGGATTGACTTTCATTTTGACCTGAGGGTATAGCCGTGCCAATTTCTGAGGCGTGCCGTCACTGGAGTTATTGTCGACTACGATTATTCCAAGGCTCGGGCCTCTTTGGGCTAAGATTGAATCCAGACAGGCCGGAAGAAACTCCCAGCTGTTCCAGGAGACGATGACAACCGATACCTTGGGCTCATCCATGGTAATAGTGCCGGGCCAGGCCAAAGAGGTAGACAATATTGGTGACGAATAACAGCATAGGAGGCGTAATAACCCAGATTCTTCCGGCTGAGATTTGAGTCCATCCTACACTGAAAAGAATTGCGATCGGCAAAATCAAAACGTACAGATTTTTCCCCCAGGAAGTCATAATCTGGTACGAGAGACTGTACCACAACGATGCCACAATCAACATGACAGCGGCAATAAAAAAAAGTACTATTAGATTGAACTGGAACGAGGTTATCCCGGCTGAGCTCCTTACCCTGACAAACAGCTTAACTAGGCCCAGGACCGCCAGGATCGTCATTCCTCCAAAAACTAGGACATACCACCAGACCGGTAAATGAATTTCGTAGGCCCTGCCGGCCGCGGCCCAAAAGCTCCAGAATAGATTTCTGGCCGAGACCAGTAAAGTCGTTCCAGCTTGACCATTGATGGCTTGTGAAGTTTCATACCCGGGATTCATCGCCAGAGGCATTCCGTAGGTGTCACCAGTGAACTTAAACCAGGGAAACACCATCACGGCCGCAATCCCCAGCAACGGCAGGAGTATTCTGAAGGTGCTGCTGCGGTGAAAAAGTACTACTGAACCAACCAGAACCGGGATCAGAATCAGGTTGTTGTACTTGGTGAGAACTCCCCAGCCCAGAATCAATCCTAGCAGGAAGAGGTAATTGGGGAGTCGAATTTTCTCCTGCATCATCAGGTAAATAAACAGAGTGGCCAGAAAGACAGCCAGGCTGTCATTGGTGATGGAACTGGAGTTAGAGACAAGGGTGGGAAGGAAAGCTAAGAAACTCAAACCCAAAACCGAGACCTCGGTTTTATCCCAGATGAACTTCCTGAAAAACAGAACCGCTACCCAGAAAGTTCCGCTCCAAAAGAGAACCGAAAGCCAGCGTAGCTGCAATGCCATACTATTGTTTTCTTTTTGATAATCTGTTGACCTGAAATTCACTTCTACCGTTTCCCCCATCTGTTCTCTTTGCTCGTCGAGCGAGGGAAACAGAGAGTAGACTCCGGCGGCGATAACGTAGTACATAGGAGGTTGATATCCCTCATAATAGGGGAAAACCGGCCGGGAGATCGGGAAACCCCGGTACTTATGTAAGTGCTGGACATAGTAGAAATGGGGGTATTCATCCGCCTGCTGCCAGACCGGGACGATATAGACCCACAGGGCCCGCACTCCCAAGCCGGACAAGAATATCAGCCAGATTATCCTGAGGATTGTTCGGCTATTCACCAATGCACCGGTTGAAGAACTCGGCTAGCCTTTGAGTCTGGTTTCTTCTTTCCAGCTGGCTCAACTCGCTATTGGAAGGGAGATTACCCAGATTGTTCTCCCTGTATCGTTCGAATAGACTCAGCAACTCTTTTTTCATTCCCGTCTGGTCATTAGGGTCGACCGCTGTTCCGGCCTTGTACTTTCTGACCAGTTCGGCGGCGGCTCCATCTTGAGGAACAATGGCCAGGATGGGTTTTCTGGCCGCCAGATACTCGTAGATTTTCCCAGGGGTGTGGAGAACGGATTTCTTTTTCCCTCCGGCCGTAAGTAAGAGTAACTTTGACCTCAAAAGGTGCTTTATTGATTCCCGGTGAGGAACATAATCCAGGGATATTACATTCTTGTCGTCCAGCCCGTATTTTTCCAGCAGAGCATTCCAGTTCCAGTTTAACACAAAACCGACCCTGGTAAACTGTGCTTTCTCTGCAAATTCCCGGTTCTCCCTGACCAGCTCGGAAAAAGCCTGCAAAAATGGATTAGGATTATTCCAAAGGTTAAAAGTTCCCAGGTAGACGATTTCAAACTTATCGGTTACTTCGGGTTTAAACCCTTCAAAATCGACTGAGTCAAAGCCATTGGGAATCATTTCCAGCCTGATATCGTTGAATTTCTTTCTAAGGTCTTCCGCCATAAATCCATTCACGGCTACCACCCCCTTGGCCCGAGCCAGAACTTTCTTCTGCAACCTTTCGTGTAACCTCCGGCACCAAGAACCGCTGTCTGTTTCCGAAAGTAGTTCCCATGGGTCTCGGAAGTCCACCACCAAAGGCTTGCCCGTGATTTTGCTCAAGTGATAAGCAATCATATGGGAGCTTACTGGCGGTGAACTGGAAAATATTAGATCAAATTCCTGTTTTTTCAGTAATGATCTTCCTCTCATACGTGCGAACGGAATCCAGCCGTTCTTAGAATCAGGGAAGAAGAGTCGGGTAAGCCACCCCGGCCCTGAGCCAGATTTTGCGCCGGTTTTACCCGTTTTTTCGCCTTGAAACAAAGATGCTCTCTTCAGCAGATATAGAATCCTCTGTGGATCTAATGATCCCGACCGAACTACTCTAATCGCGGGGGGTAGCTCTTTTAGGAGGGCCTCATCTCTGGCAGGATAGCTGATATTCTTGACCGTAAGTACGGTCGGCTCCCAGCCGAACTCCGGCAGGTACTTGGCGAATTTCAAAATCCTCTGTACCCCAGCACCGCCCAGAGGTGGGAAATAGTAGGCGATAATTAAGACTCTCTTTTCAGCCATTCACTTCGGACCTGTGCTGTTCAATTAATTCTAAAAACTTCTCACGCAGAACATTGAGATTATTCTGGTAGTTGGCTCTATCTTTCACTACCCTCCAGTTTTGGTCAACCATGGTCTGGTGGCATGAGAAGTTTCGGAAGGTGTCGATGATTTTTTCCGCCAAAACTTCCGATCTGTTCACCGGTACCAGAAAACCATTCTCACCTTCCCTAATCCACTCCCTGTTTCCGGGAATATCGGTCACGATGGGTACCAAGCCCGATCCAAAAGCCTCCAAGAGTGAGACCGATGTGCTGTCGGAAAAAGAAGTTGAAACATAAATGTCTGCCCCCCGGAGTAAGTTAACCAGCTCTTCCTGTCTTACATTGCCGGTGAATTCAACTCGGTTGCCCAAGCCCAATCTGTTGATCTGACTTTGAAGTTTTGTCCTCTGGGAACCCTCCCCCACCAGGACAAAATTAACCTCCTCGCTTTTTTCTAGGACCATCGAGATCGCGCTTATCAAAAGATTCAAATTATAGACCGATTCCATCTTTCGCGTGCTGATTACTGTTAGCTTGATCTTGTCAGACAGCTTCTTTGGCTTGTCACTCAAGAATTCGGGAGCAACTCCCATGGGGAAAGTCGAAACCTTATTTCTGTCTCCCCCTAATTTCGTCATTTCCTCGGTCAAAAAGAGTGAGTCGGAAGTAAGCCAGTCCGCACCCTTCAAAACCCATCCTGCCCTTACCCTGTGCAGCCAGGACTTCTTGGCCGAAACCAGAATATCCGATCCCCACACTGACACCGCCAGCGGTCTTCTATTGAGCCGCCTGCCGATCAAGCCGTAATTCGGCACGAAATGGGCATTGACCAGATCAGGGTTTATTCTTTGGACAATCTTTCGGCACTCTGAGACGGCCAAAAGATACTTGAGAGAATTGGTTGAGACTTTAGGCTCCAAAATAATAGTGTCTGTGACCTGAGTCTCCGGTTTCTCTAAACTGATTAAGTAAGTTTTATCCCCGGCCCGGTTGAAAAACTCAATCCAGCGCTGCAAGTGAATCGATCTGGCATCGCCCAAAAATAGAATCTTCATCTTCCGCGAAGCAAGCCTATGAATCTTCCCAGTGGAGTCCTTTTCACGTAACCTGGATAACTTTTCAACTTTCCCCCCCACTCTTCCTTAAACTTCACCACCCCTTCCGAACCTGCCGGCGTGCTACCCAGGTTGAAGTTTTCGTAATTGTAGTTCTGCGCCCAGCTGAGGCTGTGTCCCATCAGTAAATCATTGGGCCTCAAATTAAGGATTTCCGAATCAGAAGCTGCATCCCAGAAATACACCTGCTTTTTGAATGCGAAAGTAATCATGTAGGCCGCAATCTTTTCCCTTTCAATGGCCAGCCACCACTGCAGCCAACCCGCCTTGCTCCCCAAATTAAAGAGGTTCTCATAGAAGAGTTGCGGATATTTGGGAGAATTTTTGTGTCTCCGACTGGTCGCCAGATATAGCTGATAACAACGCCGAATGTCTTCTGGTTTCTCTGCCTTTCTCACATCTAAACCTTTTTTGACCGCCTGCTGATAACCTCTCTTATTGAGCAGTTGCTTTACATCAATTCCCTTCAAATCTACCAGATGAGTATTGGCAATGTCTCTTTGAAATCCGGCTTTGCTAAGAGACCCATGGCTGTTTTCAAAATCGACCATTTCGATCTTTGAGAGGGTGAAAGATCGAATCTTGGTCAAGACTTTGTGAATGAAATCCTGCAAACTGGATTCTGTCAGATTCGATGAGACTGGTCCGCCGTAAGTCCCCATCGGCATGGAAAAATAGCTGACCAAACCCTTTTTCTTAATTCTGACCAGCGGCAGCCCGATCCTGTAGGAGGTGCCCTCTTCTTCGATGAAAAATAGGCTCTTGGCGTAGTCGCAACTTCTCTCCCAGATTAGGCTCCATTCCAGGCTGTGGTAGAAGGTTGACTGTGGGGAATTGACAAGCAGACTGCCCCACTTCTTTTCATCCAGAGCAGAGCTGTCCAGAACTAGAAAACTCATCCCCAGGCTACTTGCGGATCAGGGCAATCTTCCCGACCGAGGTCTTACTCCCCGGAGAGGCTGCTGAGAACAGGTACACTCCGCTGGCCACTAGTTTTCCCTCATCGTTTCGTCCGTCCCATTGGTTAGTCCCCCTTAGTTCCCTGATAAAATCTCCGGCCAGAGAGAAAATATTGACCCTGGCCTCAAAAGGGAGCTTGGCAAAAGAGACCTTCTCGGTTCCCATGCTGATTACAAAAGGATTGGGATAGGCATAGACCTGGTCTAAATCTGCGGCCGGCTGAGTAAGCGGCTGGGTGAACCGGGACAAGCCGTTGGCAGTACCAATCCATAAGTCCCCTCTTTTCTCATCATAGCTGACCTTGTAAATGAAATTATCCGCTAAAGGAGAATTATCGGTACTGAACGAGTCAATAAGATTCCCGTCTGAATCTAGAATCGCCAGGCCATCGATTGTCCCCAGCCACTTGTTGTTCCTGCCGTCGACCGCGATAGAGTTGACTTGAGGACCTAAGTTGGCAGGAAGATTAATGCCGGAGAGCTGAAAGGTGGAAGGGTCGTATCTGTAGGGCCCCCCGGAAGTTCCTATCCAAACAATCCCGGCTTTGTCGACTGCCAGGGAAGATATCAGGCCAAACGCGAAGTTAGAAGCCTCAAAGTTGGTGACAAAATCATCATTCCTATTGGTCAGAGTGAACTGGTAATTGAGTGCGTCCAGCCCAACGTCCCGGTAACCCAGCCAGATCGTCCCACCCTTGGCGAGGCAACCTTTTTCTGTAACGCTGTTGGAGCGCAGGCTGGCGCCGTTTAATTTTTCTCCCACTTTGTAACTTATAAAAGTGGCATCCGTACCAGCCAATAGACCCACTAAGGCAGTCCCATCGCAGGCATCCCGGTTTCCGAACCAGCGATTGCCCAATTCATCGATGCTTATTCCGTAGACTGCTACGGAATTGGGGTTAGTGCAAACCGGTCTTAGGGGAGAATTGAGGTGGTTATACTGCAACCAGATTCCGTTTCTTAAACGCAATACTCCTCTCCCGTTGGTTCCGAACCAGGTTTGATTTTCAAGATCAACCGCCACGGAGATGAATAGAGTGTTAAAGGTGTCGAAGACTGTCCAGGACTGATTATCCAGAACCGCTGCTCCGAGGTTTTCATTGGTGCACCAAACTCTTCCGCTCTGGCCAACCGCTAGGTCATTGAACACATTGGCCGGAGGTCCTGGAATATTGAGATTTTCCCAATAAATCCCGTTGAATTCTGACAGCCCCTTCCCTTGGGTTCCAATCCAGATTCTCCCCGAATCGTCAATGGCCGCTGAGTTTAGATTAACGGAAAGAAGGCTGTCACTCGAGATCAGAATCCAACTCCCGGAAGAGTAGAGATACAGACCTGACTGGGTGGCGGCATATAACTGCCCATTTAAATCCTGGAGGTCTCTGAATTCCAGACCGGAGGGTCCTGAATTAGAGAAACTGGTATCTTGGGGATTGAATCTGAAGACCCCGCTTTTTGTCCCCACCCACAGACTGTCCTGCCAGACCTCCAGGGAAAGGACAAAGTCATTTGATAAACCCTTTCCTGAGTTTCTGTCAATCCCGGTCCAGTGGGACGGATCCAAAAGGTTAAAATCATTCTTATCGGCCAAGGCCACTCCCCCGTTGGTGCCAATCCAGATCTGATTATTCCAAACCAGGCAGGACTGCGCCGTCATCGGTGCGGACAGTCCATCGAAATTCTGATAAGTCTCCTTAATTTCACCGCCATTCCGGTCCCGGTCGAAAAGGGAAACCCCCTGGCTGTGCCCCACCCAGATTTTATCACCGTCCGGACACAGACTTAAGAGATCCAGTTTTTGGCCGGATTGGTCGACAAACTGGTTGTAGACCTTCCAAGTTCTGTTATGTATATCGTAACGAGATAACTTTCCGTTCGAGGATCCTAACCAGAGATAATTCTGTCCGTCCCAGGCCCCGCTTTCGATCGAAATCCCCCCCAGCCCATCTGTGTTGGTGATTTTGCGAAAGTTGCGATTACTGGAGTTGACAACCAGCACCCCCCCGTTGGTGGCGCAGTACAGGCTTTCCCCGATTGGGATAATCTCATTGATGGTATTCATATTGGTAAAAGTGGTCCAATTCTGGGCCCAGGGTGTGCTGGTGAACAACAGCATGAAAGCCAGTGAGAGATTTTTCGGCATGTTAGAAGATTCTTTTCAGTATTACGAGAAACGCCGTCAATCCCGCAATGACCAGAGACAACTTTCCCACCCAGGGTCCATGCCTGGAAAAAAAAGTGGTCTCAACTCTCTTTGAGATATCCCCTATCAGATTAGTTCTCTTATTCAGATCAGTCTGGCCCAGAATCCTGCCATAAGGGTCGACCGTCATCGAAATCCCGGTGTTGGCACAGCGGGCCACTGATATACGGTTTTCCACCGCCCGCATGATCGACATGGAGGCGTGCTGATACGGACCGGCCGTCTGTCCGAACCAGCCGTCATTGGTAATGTTGACCAAAAAATCTGCCCCATTCTTGGCGAACTTGCGGACCAGATCCGGAAAAGCCATCTCATAACAGATGAGAGCCGGGAAATTGCCAAAACTGGCCTCAAAGAGTGTGAACTCTCTGCCCGGAGAAAAATTTGCCTGCCCCAATTCAATTTCCTCAAAGATGCGCATGTTTCCGGAGTAGGGTATTCTCTCGGCAAAAGGAACCAACTGCATCTTGTAGTATTTTTTTTCCAGACCGGTAGAGGGTGAAATCCAGAAGGCGGAATTATAAAAAACGTATTCTTCTGGTCCCCAGATAAAGTAATCGTCCGTGCCGGTGACGATATCTGCATCCAGACTCTTGGACAGATTCTCCACTCTGCTCATATAGAGGGGATCTTTCTCCAGATAGCAGGGACAAGCGGTCTCCGGCCAGATAATCAGATCCGGCTCTGCCTCTTTGGTCAACCTGCTCAAGCTGTCATACACCCAAAAGTTGTAATCCAGGAATTCCGGATTCCATTTCGTGGTTGGGTCAATGTTACCTTGTACTAAAGCTACTTTTATTCTTTCCGACCTGACTTCCTCGCTTAGTTTTCTTGTCCCATAAAGATAGGGGGCGGCCAGAAGAATGACAATTGCTAATATTGGAATCCAGACCTCTTGAAGATTCTTCTTGTTTTTGACCAGAATGTAGATTAGAAGATTCAAAATGACTACCCAGAAAGAGATACCCTGAATGCCGGTAAATGAGGCAAATTGAATCAGGGGGAGGTAAGTGGTCTGAGTGTAGCCCAGATCCAACCAGGGAAATCCGATCTGCCCCAACCCACGAAGATATTCCATAGCTACCCACAAAAAAGGCGCCGCCAGAAATCCTAGTTTCCAGCGGGATTTCAGGCTGACCAATAGCCACGACCACAAGGCCGGATATAGGGCCAGTATCAAATAAGCCCCAATCGATCCCGGCAAGACGAAGTATTCACCATAAAAAGTCTGCCAGATTATCCAGTATAAAAGAAGAACATTGGTTATGACACCAAAAAGGTAGCCGTATTTGAATGCTTTTCCGGGCGTTGAACCATCCAGCAAAAAAAATAGAGGGACCAGAAAAAAGTAGGCCAGAAAAGAGAAGGGAGAGGGGGGAAAGGCGAAAGCGAACAACAAAGAGGACAGCAGAATCAGGGAAAACTCTTTGCTCCTCAAGAATGACATCAAGCAATCAGGCTCGACTCGGTCATCTCCTCAGGCTTAGGAATCCCCAAAAGTTCCAACATGGTCGGGGCAATATTGGCCAGCTTTCCGCCTGATTTCAGGGGACGGTCAAACCCTCTTTTGACTATGCAAAAAGGAACCGGAAAAGTAGTATGGGCGGTGTGCGGCCCTCCGGTCTGGTAATCTATCATCATCTCGCAGTTGCCGTGGTCAGCGGTAATTATGGCACAGCCATCCTGTTTTAAGATTGCCTCCACAACTTTCCCGGTGCATTCATCCACCCTTTCCACTGCCTTGACAGCAGCGGGAATGACCCCGGTGTGCCCAACCATGTCGCAATTGGCATAATTTAAAATAATGACGTCATATTCTCTGGATTCAATGTTCTGCAAAAGAGTTTCGGTCACTACGTGGGCCGACATCTCCGGTTTCAAATCATAGGTGGCAACTTTTGGGGACTGGATCAAAACTCTGTCTTCCCCCGGCAGAGCGGTCTCCTCCCCCCCATTGAAAAAGAAAGTCACATGGGCATATTTTTCAGTCTCCGAGATTTTCAACTGTCTTTTCCCCAGCCGGCTCAGCACTTCTCCCAATATATTCTTGAGCCTCTCGGGTGGAAAAGCAGTCTCCGCTTTCAGGTTGTCGTGATACCAGCACATAGTGGTCAGGCGAACTTTCAGACAGGTCGGAAACTCCTTGAAATCCGGGTCGGTTAAAGCGAATGACAACTGTCTACCCCGGTCCGCCCGGAAGTTGAAAAATATGACTCCATCTCCGTCTCTTATTCTGCCTTCGGGTACTCCGTTTCTCATTTCCCCGGTAACAATCGGTAGCATGAACTCATCCGTCACGTTCTGGGCATAGTAATCACGAATAGCTTGAATCGGATCCTGGCTGTGCAGTCCTTCCCCCTTTACCAATGCCTTGTAAGCCTTTTCTACCCTGTCCCATCTTTTATCCCTGTCCATGGAATAGTATCTTCCCACTACCGTTGCCAGCCTGCCGACTTTCAGCTCCGACATCCTATCCAGAACTTGCTGAACGTAACCAGTTCCGGCAGTCGGTGAAGTATCTCTCCCATCTAAATAAGCATGGAGATAGACATTTTGGACTTTTTCCCTTTGGCACATTGCCAGCAGAGCAAAAATGTGATTCATGGAGGAGTGCACTCCCCCAGCCGAAACCAATCCCATTAAATGGAGTGCCTTGTCGTTTTCCCTGGCATAATGCATGGCATCCAGCAGCGCTTTATTCCTGAAAAATTCTCCCTGGGCAATCGCCTTGTCAATTCTGGTGATGTCTTGATAGACTATCCTGCCCGCCCCGATGTTCATATGACCCACTTCCGAATTACCCATTTGTCCCTCCGGCAGACCGACATCTAGTCCTGAAGTCTTGATGGTTGTGTAAGGATAGCTGGAAAAAATTCGGTCTAAGTTTGGTTTCTTAGCCGCGGCCACCGCATTCCCTTTGGGATTCGGATTCAACCCATACCCATCCAGGATTATCAGAATAAGCATCAAAGGCCTTTCAACATCACTTTTCTCTTTCCCCTGACGATTTCTCCAATCCGGTAAACGGTTTCTCCACTTCTGGACAGCCGAATCGTCAGCGGCCTGAGGTCATCTTTTTTCACTGCCACCATCATTCCAATTCCCATATTAAAAGTCTTAAACATTTCCCCTTTTTCAATTTTTCCTAATTTTTGTATTAGTTTAAATACGCTTGGTACCATCCAAGTGTCCGTATCCAATACCGCTTGGCACCCTGCCGGCAGAATCCTCACCAAATTCCCCTTTATGCCGCCGCCGGTAATATGCGCCATCCCCTTGATTTCAAACTCCGAGAGCAAGGGATGAATCGCCTGATAATACGAGCGGTGAACCTTGAGCAACTCTTCTTGCAGGGTACTCCCCAATTCCGGGATGCGCCGGTTCAACCTGAATTTCGCCTTTTCAAAGAAGACTTTTCTCGCCAAACTGTAACCGTTAGTATGCAGCCCGTTAGACGCCAGCCCCAGCAACTGATCTCCCGGTTTAATCTTTGTGCCATCAATAATCTTGCTTTTCTCCACAGCTCCGACAATGAATCCCGCCAGATCATATTCCTTTTCTCTATAAAAGTCGGGCATCTGGGCTGTCTCTCCGCCCACTAAGGCACAGCCGGCTTTCCGGCACCCCCGGGATAAACCGGCCACAATCTCGGAGACGTACCGAAGTGAATTCTTTCCCAGGGCGATGTAATCCAAAAAGAAAAGGGGCTTGGCCCCATGAACCAAAATGTCATTGACGCAGTGGTTGACCAGATCTTCGCCGATGGTGTCATGCTTTCTTGTCAGGAAGGCCACTTTCAGCTTGGTGCCTACTCCATCGGTGGAAGAGATTAGTACCGGGTTTTTGAACTGGCCGTCTAAACTGAAAAAACCCCCGAATCCATCCAGCTTTCGGGCCGGGAAAGTTTTAATGGTGGCAGAGGCGAGTTTTCTTATCTGTTGTTTAATACGGTCGGCCCGGAAGATGTCCACCCCGGCCGACTTATAGGAAAGTTTCATTAAAGCAGCCGGTGTCCATTAATCTCTAATTCAAATCTCATCCCTAAGAATAAAGCCGCCCGGCGGCAGACCACCATGCGGGAAAGAAAAATTTCAAAATACTCCATCACCGAGGAGATGGAGGTGTCAATGGTTATTTCCAGGGAAATGGTTTTCTTTTCGGCGTCGACGCGCAAGAAAGAGGAAGTGGCGGCATAGTTGACCCGGTCATGAATGTCCTGCTTAATGGTGTCAAAAGTCCTGACCCGGGAGCGGTGCACGTCAGATTTATCAGCCAGAATCAAAGCCGCCCCGATTTCATTTAATGGTCCGCCATCTTTTTCGTCGTGATTGCCTATGGCCGACATTATCTCCATGACTTCTTCCTGAGGCATACCCATTTCGCTCAAGAGCTGGAAAGCTAAGACCGAGCCGCTCTGGGCATGAAATTCCCGGTTGATGACGTTGCCGATGTCGTGCATGTAGGCGGCGACGCCTGCTAACTGAGCCTGGTGCTCAGGTTTGCCCAAGCGCACCATAATGTTGTGGGCAATGTTGGCTGCCAGGCTGCAGTGCCTTAACCCGTGCTCGGTATAGCCCATGACCCCCAAAAAGCTGTCTGCCTTTTCTATTAGGCGCTTGATTTTCTCGTTTCTTTTGACCTCTTCGATGCTGATTACTTTATGATTTCTGACTAAAGTCTGTACATCCCGGTTGTTGTTCACCAATACTCCTCTGTTGTTCAAACTAAGTTGGCCCTGAGTTTAAGTCAAGGTCTATCCTGATTACGGGTTAACTACTTAAATTATCGGCTGTTATGACAACCTCCTAATGGGTATACGGTCGATTGGGCAATCATACATGTACCTGGTATCGGAGATTGTCCTAACGAATGGCCTGATATTTCATTATCTTGCCTTGGATGGAATTGTAAGAACCTGAGAACCTTAGAAGATTGGAGGTCTAAGGCCGAATCTTGACTGAAATATAGTTATGATATGTGATGAAACATATTGAGGCAGATTCAGGAAGAGGTTGAGGTATTTATTGAGACAAGAACGACTTTTATTGTCGAAGCGTGTCAGTTGCATCGTGCTGTGGATTGTTTTCTTGAAGTTGCTGTTTCCATCAGATTCCGATGCAAGAGAATTACTTTCTAGTGTTAATAATTCTGAGGCGGTCCAGGTACAAGCAAGAGATTCGGTACAGTCCAGTGACAAACAATCTAGACGGTCACCACTTTTGGGAGGAGTCGGAGATCTCAGGCTTGGGTTTGGCCATCATGAGAATTTGACAAGGGCCAAATCCTGGACAGGACCAAAGCTCAAAACAAGTAACACTTGTTGGGTATTATACGGTGAACTTGGTGCATTTTATAAACGCGCCTCGGCCACTTATTTTATGAACTACTCTCCTCCCATACCCAGAACGAAGAGGACTTCTGGTTTTAACCATATTGGAGATATTGTGGAACTGGGCACACTTATACGGATGAGGTTGTTACCAATGAAATCGAAGGTTAATTTGACTCCGCTTGTGGGACACAAGCTATATAGAGAAATTGGCCGCATTTACGATCCTGAAGGCGAACAGCCTGATTCTCTCGATTTCGGATATTCTGATAATGGCATGTTATATGGACTAGACTTTCTAGTGGCATTGAAGAAAATTGAAGAAAGCTCAGATCTGAGACTTACATTAGGGTATATATACGAAGACCTCAAGAAGAAGGCAGATAGATTTAGAATTGAGTTAGGAATATTCAGTTTCTTCGGTAGAGGGAAAAGTGATTCAAAACAATTCTTTGAGGAGTTTGGTACTCTCTCCATGCGATTTGAGTACGCAGACTGGAGAGATGGGAGAAATAGTTGGTTTTTAACTATATCTCTTAGTGCCTAAATGAAGTAAGTTGGCTAATAAAGCGAGGTTGTCCCAAACCTGGGTTTCCCCAACTTGAGTACAAGGTGGGTCTACGAATTCCAGGTAGTTCGATTGAAACAAAGAAGGGGTTCCAAAGAACCCCTTCTTCTCACAGAAGTTATCTAGCAAAGCGGGTTTAAACCCATCCCCTCAACTTCATCGCCTCAGCCACGCGGCTGACAGCCACAGCATAAGCCGCCACCCGGTTGTTGACCTGTAGTTTCTTGGCCGTA
>Ga0154806_118_pt1 | contig 59815 bp, 56 predicted proteins | sample Rifle2008BG16ft_FD_105814 | JGI IMG/M metagenome (GOLD analysis project Ga0154806, IMG submission 105814) | candidate division Zixibacteria bacterium RBG_16_50_21
CGAACATATTCTCCTTTTTGGGGGTGGAATCATACCCAAAGAGGATATGGATCAATTATCCAAGATAGGCGTAGGCAAGCTTTTCGGGCCGGGAACTCGCACTTCGGAAATAATCGAGTACATCAGAAAAGCGGTGCCGGGCCGGAGAAAAGAAGAGGCCATATTTTAGTTCAAGGAGGACGGATGACTTACAACATAGACCCGGCCCAAAAGGAAATCCGGGATTGGACCAAGAAATTTTGCGAGAAAGAAATAGCTCCCATTGCAGTACAATTAGACCGCCGGCCAGAGCCTCAACGATTTCCGCATGACCTGTACCAAAAGTTGGCCGAGTACGGCATTGTGGGGTTCTTCATGCCCAAGGAATACGGCGGGACCGGCGGAAGCAAATTAATGCAGGCCACCCTGATGGAGGAATTGGCTTACTACGACCCGGCCGTCAGCCTGTTGGCGGCAGTTTCCTCTTTGGCCAGTTATCCGATTGAAGCTTTCGGTACCGAAGAACAAAAGAGAAAATATGTCCCCAAGATTGCATCGGGCGAGTATCTCTCGGCCTATGATCTGACCGAGCCTCAGGCCGGCTCTGATGCCGGCAACCAGCAGAGCCATGCCCGGGTTGAGGATGGAAACTTTGTCATCAATGGAGAAAAAATCTTCATCATGCACGGGGATGTAGCGGATGTGCACGTAGTCTTCTGCAAGATCGTAGATGACACTCACAAAGCCGATAAAACCACTATTTCCGCCATCATCGTGGAGAAAGGGACTCCCGGATTAAAAGCCAAGACTCTGGAATACAAGATGGGGATGAGATGCGCCACCACGGCCAGGGTCTGGTTTGAAGATGTGAGAGTGCCGGTGTCAAATCTCTTAGGCGAAAGAGGCAAGGGATTTCGGATCGCACTGCAGACTCTGGACGGGGCCAGAATCGGCATAGCGGCTCAGGCAGTTGGGATTGCTCAAAGAGCTTTTGACGAAGCAGTCAAGTATGCCCGAACCAGGGTCACTTTCGGACAACCGATCTCCAAATATCAGGCTATTCAGTGGATGGTAGCGGATATGGCCACTCAACTGGAAGCGGCCAGACTTCTGACCTACAAAGCAGCTCAGTTGTACGACCAAGGTCTAAAGGTTAATTTGGAGGCCTCCCAGGCCAAGCTGTACGCCGCTGAAGCGGCCAAATTTTGCGTGGACCGCTGCATGCAGATTCACGGCGGCTACGGCTACATCGGGGAATTTACCATTGTGGAAAAACTCTACCGGGACCAGAGATTGACCGAAATCTACGAAGGGACTTCCGAGATTCAGCGGTTGATCATTGCCGGCAATTATCTGCGCGGTTAAATGCTCAAAATCGGCGACTTCCAAATTTTCTCCTTGGTGGAGGGGAGGTTTCACCTGGACGGGGGGGCCATGTTCGGGATTGTCCCCAAGATCATGTGGGAAAAATTCCTCCCCCCCAACGACAAGAATCTTATACCCTTGGACTGCAACCTTTTGCTGATTAAAACCAAAGGCAAAAACATCCTCATAGATTCAGGAATGGGGGACGTGTTTAACGATAAAGAGAGAAAGATTTATGCGGCCTCTAATCCCTCTAATCTGGAAGCGGGTCTACTCGGCTATGGAGTAAAGCCGGAGGAAATAGATCTGATTATCCTGTCACACCTGCATGCGGACCACTCCTGCGGGACTGTCAAGAAAGAGAATAATAGAGAAGTTCCCCGCTTCAAGAAGGCCAAGGTAATTGTCCAAAAAGCGGAATGGGAAGACGCCATTCATCCGGATGAAAGGACGGCGGCTGGATATCTTTTGAATCATCTCTTGGTTCTTGAGAAGCACAAAGTTCTTGAATTGGTAGACGGGGAATCTGAAATTCTGCCGGGCTTAAAAGTAGTCAAGACTGCCGGGCATACAGAAGGACACCAGGGAATAGAGATATCCGGGAACGGAGAAAGATTAGTCTACTACGGGGACATTGTCCCGACCTCCTACCATTTAAAACCTCATTACGTCGCCAGCCTGGACTTATATCCCCGACAAACCATGAAAGTCAAAAAGAAACTCATCCCAGAGATTGTCGAGCAAGGTTGGTATATTGCCTTTGACCATGATCTGCAGATAAAGATTGCCAAACTGAAGAAGGATGCTGAGGGCCGGATTGTGGCCGAGCCGGTGGTTACCTCTTAAGGGAAGACATGAAGATTGAAGAAAAGCTGAAGTTGCTCAAACAGAAAAAGGAAGAAGCCAGGCTGGGTGGGGGGGAGAAGAGAATAGAAGAACAGCATGGCAAGGGGAAACTGACTGCTCGCGAACGGCTGGAGATATTGCTGGATGAGGGCTCTTTCGAAGAATTCGACATGTTCATGGTCCACCGCGCCAAGGAATTCGGGCTCGACCAGCACAAATATCCGGGGGATGGAGTGGTCAGCGGGTACGGAACAATAGATGGGAGGTTAGTTTTCGTCTTCTCTCAGGATTTCACCGTCTTCGGAGGTTCACTTTCAGAAGCTCACGCAGAAAAAATCTGCAAGATTATGGACATGGCTATGAAAGTTGGGGCTCCGGTTATTGGTTTGAATGACTCCGGCGGGGCCAGAATTCAGGAGGGGGTGGTAAGCCTGGGGGGTTATGCCGACATTTTCCTGCGCAATACCTTAGCTTCGGGAGTCATACCTCAAATTTCGGTAGTTTTGGGGCCGTGCGCCGGTGGTGCGGTTTATTCTCCAGCCATAACAGACTTTATTATAATGGTAAAAAATACCAGCTACATGTTTGTGACCGGTCCCAGTGTGGTCAAAACCGTCACCCACGAGGAAGTAAGCTTCGAAGAGTTAGGGGGAGCAATTACCCATTCGACCAAATCGGGTGTGGCTCATTTTGCCTGTGAGAATGAGGCAGAAGCCTTGAATACTTCCAGGAAGTTGATGAGCTATATTCCCCTCAACAATCTGGATGACCCGCCGGCGGCAGAGTGCAAGGACCCGGTCGATCGCCGTGACGATGAGTTAAACACCATCGTGCCGGATAATCCCAACAAACCCTACGACATTAAAGATGTCATCAAGAGAGTAATAGACCAAAACAGCTTTTTGGAAGTGCATGCCAACTTCGCTCAAAACATTGTGGTGGGGTTCGCCCGGATGAGCGGCAGGCCAGTCGGAATAATCGCCAATCAGCCAGCAGTCTTGGCCGGAGTGCTGGACATAGACTCCTCTGATAAGGGAGCACGCTTTGTCCGCTTCTGCGACGCCTTCAACATTGCCCTGATCACATTCGAAGACGTGCCCGGATTCCTACCTGGAAAAGACCAGGAGTTTGGTGGAATTATTCGTCACGGAGCGAAGCTTCTTTACGCTTACGCTGAGGCTACGGTTCCCAAAATTACAGTTATTACCCGCAAGGCTTACGGAGGGGCCTATGACGTTATGAACTCAAAGCATATCAGGGGAGACATAAATTATGCCTGGCCTACGGCGGAAATTGCCGTTATGGGTCCCCGGGGGGCGGCAGAGATTATTTTCAAAAAGGAAATTTCCCAGGCCAAAGACCCGGAGAAAGTTATAGCTGAAAAGGAACAGGAATACCGGGAGAAGTTTGCCAACCCGTACACTGCGGCGGAAAGAGGGTATGTGGATGGCATCATTGAGCCTAAGGACACCCGGCCTCGCCTGATTAAAGCCTTGGAGATGCTGGCGACCAAGAAGGATACTAATCCCCCCAAGAAACATGGGAATATTCCTCTTTGAGACCGAATTTTGGGAATTGTGAACTTTTTGGGTAGAATCATTCAGATTAATTCTCACGATGTTTAAGAAAATCTTGATTGCCAACCGGGGTGAAATCGCGATTCGGATTATCCGAGCCTGCCGGGAATTGGAAATTTCTCCGGTAGCTATATTTTCAGAGGCAGACCAGTATTCTCTGTTCGTTCGATTAGCGGAGGAAGCCTATTTGGTGGGTCCTGCGCCGGCCAAGGAGAGCTATCTAAATCAGGAAAAGATTATTGAAATCGCCAAAGAATCCAAGGCAGACGCAATTCATCCCGGATATGGATTCCTGTCGGAAAATCCTCTTTTTGCCGAAAGAGTCACTCAAGCAAGGCTGGTCTTTATCGGCCCCCCCTCGACTTCGATGCAACTCTCCGGAGACAAATTAGATGCCCGGCGTCTGGTACGCCAGCACGGCATACCTATCGTCCCCGGGTCTGAAACTGTGGCTTCGGAAGAGGATGCCTTGATGATTGCGAATCAGCTAGGGTTTCCGATTCTCTTGAAAGCAGCCGCCGGCGGCGGCGGTAAAGGGATGCGAATCGTGCACTCGGACTCAGAAATGCCAGCCGCACTTCGAGGAGCCAAGCATGAAGCCCGGTCAGCTTTCGGGGATGACCGCATTTATCTGGAAAAATATCTGGAGAGGCCCCGCCACGTGGAGATTCAGATTTTAGCAGATACTTTCGGCAATTGCATCCACCTGGGGGAAAGAGAATGCTCAATCCAGAGGAGACATCAAAAGTTAGTTGAAGAATCACCCTCTCCTCTTTTGGATGCAAGACTGAGGCAGAAAATGGGGCGGGCAGCGGTCAAAGTGGCTCAGACCGTGGACTATGTCAATGCCGGGACGGTCGAATTTCTGGTGGACAAAGATTTGAACTTTTATTTTCTGGAGGTCAATGCCCGGCTTCAAGTAGAACATCCAGTCACAGAAATGGTCACGGGTATCGACTTAGCCAAACAGCAGATTGCCATTGCAGCAGGAAAGAGACTGACAATCGCGCAGGATCAAGTCAAACCTAGCGGATGGGCGATTGAGTGCCGAATCTACGCCGAAGATCACCAGAATAATTTCTATCCCTCTTCAGGAACCATCAGCGACTACAGAGAGGCGGGAGGACCGGGAATTCGAGTTGATTCCGGGGTGACAAAAGGGAGCGAAGTCTCCCTCTATTACGATTCCCTGATAGCCAAGGTCATAGCCTGGGGAAAGGACCGGGCAGAAGCCATTTCCCGGATGAGCCGGGCGCTGGCTGAGTTCAAGATTGCGGGAGTGGCAACTACCATAGGTTTTCACAGTCAGGTCATGTCAAGCCCCAGATTTCAAAAGGGGGAATTGACCACTCACTTCATAGCTGACGAATTTACAACGGATAAGAAAGAAAAGAGAGTCTCCAATCAGGAATTAGAACTGGTCGCCCTTTCCTCTGCCCTGATTGAGTACCGGGAGTCTCGCAAAGGGTTTAAACCTGCTTATCAAAACGGCTCCAGTAAGAGCAACTGGAAAATTCAAGCGCGTCAATCGGCATTAAGGAACTTTGTCAAATGAAATATCTGGTCGCAATCGACAAGCGGGAATTTGAAGTTGAAATAGCCCAAGAAAACGGTGAGCTGTTTCTGCGACTGAACGGCAGGGAATATCCGGCCAGATTCATAGAGGAGGCTGAACCCAAATTCTCCCTTCTGCTGGGGAATAAAGTCGTGGAGCTGGAATCAGAGAAAAGAGAATGGGGCTACGAACTCAACTGGAGGGGAAAGAAGTTTCGGGCCAAAGTGGAAGACAAGAGATTAGCTGAAATTGAGAAAGAAATACCCACTCAAATTCTGGCTGCCAAGGAGCTGAAATCGCCTCTGCCGGGAGTGGTGGTCAAAGTTGAAGTTCAAGAAGGGGAACAAATTCAAGCCGGACAGGGAGTATTGATCTTAGAGGCCATGAAGATGGAAAATGAGATAAAATCTCTTTATTCGGGTACAATTAAGAAAATATTGGTGAAGGAGAAAGAGACTGTGGAGAAGGACCAAAAGCTGGTTGAATTGGCCTAGGAGGAGGTTTTGCAGCAAAATAAAAAATTCACCACCAGTTCGGGATTACCGGTAGAAGAATTCTACTCGCCCCAGAACACCTCCAGCCAGGATTATTTCAAGACCTTGGGCAATCCGGGAGAATATCCTTATACCCGTGGCATTCACCCCGATATGTACCGGGGCAAATTATGGACCATGCGGCAGTATTCAGGCTTCGGGACCGCCAAAGAGACCAATCAGAGATTCAAGTTTCTCCGGGAGCATGGACAGACGGGTCTTTCAATAGCCTTTGACCTACCTACCCAGATTGGCTACGACTCAGACCATAAAATGTCTTTTGGTGAAATAGGAAGAACCGGGGTGGCTATTAGCAGTTTGGAAGATATGGAGACGCTCTTCGATGGCATCCCGCAAGAGAAAGTCAGCGTATCCATGACCATCAATGCCAGCGCGGCTATCCTGCTAGCCTTTTATTTAGCGTTAGCAGAAAAGAGAGGAATCTCGTATGACCAACTCTCCGGTACGATTCAAAACGATATTCTGAAGGAATACGTCTCACGTAAGACCTATATCTTTCCTCCCCGGCCTTCTATGCGCCTTATTGCCGATGTTTTTCAATTTTGCAGCCAAAAGGTACCGCGCTGGAATCCGATTTCCGTTTCCGGTTACCACATGCGGGAGGCCGGAGCTACAGCCATTCAGGAATTAGCGTTCACTTTCTCCAACGCGATTTGCTATGTCGAGAATGCAATGGAAGCGGGGCTGAATCTGGATGAGTTTGCCGGACGGCTCTCGTTCTTCTTCATTGCCGGCTCTGATTTTTTGGAAGAGGCAGCAAAGTTCCGGGCGGCCCGGAGAATGTGGGCCAAGATCATGAAAGATAGGTTCAAAGCTCAAAAAGAGGAATCTTTAAAACTGCGATTTCATACCCAAACTTCAGGGAGCAGCCTGACTGCCCAGCAGATTGACAACAATGTGGTCAGGGTTACCCTGCAGGCGATGTCAGCCGTTTTGGGAGGAACTCAGTCCTTGCATACGAATTCTAAAGATGAAGCCCTGGCTCTGCCGACTGAAGAGGCGGTTCAGCTGGCGCTCCGAACTCAACAAATAATTGCCTACGAGAGCAAAGTAACGAATACCACGGATCCCTTGGCGGGTTCCTACTACATCGAGCATCTTACCAATGAACTAGAGAAAAGAGCCTGGGAGTATATCGACCTGATTGATAAAATGGGAGGAGGCTTAAAGGCGATTGAGGCCGGGTTTTATCAAGCGGAGATTGCCAAGTCTGCTTACGACTACCAGAAAAAGGTTGAATCTGGAGAGGAGATTGTCGTAGGACTCAATCAATTCCGGACCCAGGAGAGACAAGAACTGCCCATTCACAAGGTCGACCCCAAGGTCGCTCAGGCACAAATTGAGAGGCTGAAACGGCTTCGAAAGTCCAGAGATAACCAGAAAGCCGAAGGAAGCTTGAAGGACTTGAAAGAATCGGCGGTTGGCACAGAGAATATGATGTATCCGATTTATGAATGTGTCAAAAATAACTGTACGATTGGAGAAATTTGCGGCACTCTCCGGGGAGTCTGGGGAGAATATCAGGAAAAAAATTGATGAAGATTAATCATATCAGTATTGCGGTCAGGGACATCCGGAAATTTGCTGAATTATACGCGACTCTATTCGGCATAAAGTTCAAGCCTGCGAAATTGTTGGAGGGACAAAAGGTATACCTGTCATTTGGTGAGACTGAAGGAACCGGGTTAGAGCTTATCTCCCCTGCCACAGATGATAGCCCGGTCTCTAAATTCCTGGACAAAAGAGGAGAGGGACTGCATCATATTTGTTTTGAAGTGGAAAATCTTGAACAGAGTCTGCGGAATTTGAAAAGTAAGGGAGTGGAAATAATTGGAGAGCCATCTGGGGGAGGGGCAGGCAAAAGGATCGTTTTCCTGCATCCCAGAAGCACCGGTGGAATACTCATCGAATTGAAAGAAAGATGAAAAAATAGAAAAGGAGCTTTATATGACACTAACGGATTTCAATGAGAACAGGAAGGCTTAAATGCAGAAACCGCAGCGTCAAGTATACATGGTTTCCGGCGGGGTTTCCAAGTTTACCAAGGCCCGGCCGGATATTACTTTTCAGCCCATGGTCAAGGAGGCTTACGATTACGCCCTGCAGGATTTAGGCATCCCACACAAGAAGTTTTACGAGCTGGTGGATGGCTCAGTGGCTTCCTATTTCTCCGACCACTTCCAACGGCAGTTAATGTCCGGAATCATGGTTCAGGATTATTTGGGCCTCTGCCCGAAACCTTCCCATCGAGTCGAAGGAGGAGGGGCCACAGGCGGACTCTGCTTCCAGGAAGCCTGGAAGAGTGTTGCTTCCGGGCACATGGATATCTGCGTGGCTTATGGTTTCGAAACCATGTCCCACGTCCAGACCTGGAAGGGGAATGAATTCATCGCTTTGGCCTCGGATGTCAGCTTCGACTACCCGGTAGGGGGATTTTACTCCGGCTATTACGCCATGATGGTGGTCAGGCACATGTATGAATTCGGCACTACAGTCGAGCAGATGGCCAAAGTCTCCATTAAAAACCACAAGAATGCCTTCTGGAATCCTTATGCTCAAAAAAGAATTCCTGATTTGACCGTGGAAGATGTCCGCTCTTCACCCATGGTCGCCTACCCCTTGACCAGACTGGACATTTGCGTGATGTCAGACGGCGCGGCGGTCTGCATTCTGGCATCAGATGAAGGTGTGAAGAAGTTACAAAAAGCGACCCGCCAGAGCTTCAAGCCAGTCAAGATAACCGGAATTGGCAGAGGGACAGATGCTATGCGCATGTCTGACCGACCACATGGTGAAGTAATTCTGATCCCCAGAGAAAGGCCTTCGGATTACAAGAAGCTTAAATACCCCGGAGTGCATTCTTTCCGGGCCGGTAGGACTGCGGGCAAAATGGCTTACGAGATGACAGGAATCCAGGAACCAATAGAGGAATTAGATTTCATCGAACTGCACGATGCCTACACCTCCTCTGAAATTCAGACTTACGAGGATTTAGGACTCTGCAAGTACGGAGAAGGAGGTCCTTTAGCTGAATCAGGCAAAGTGGAAGTGGGGGGACAATGTCCGGTCAACCCTTCCGGCGGATTGATCGCCTGCGGCCATCCGGTCGGGGCAACCGGTCTGATGCAGGCGGTGTTTGCCCACTGGCAACTGCAGGGGACTATCTACAAGCATTTTGGAAACGGCAAATTGCAGATTAAAAATGCCAAGCGAGGACTGATTCACTCCCACGCTGGAACAGGTACTTACGTCACGGTCACAATAATGGAAAGAGTGTAGGAGGAAAAATGCCCAAGAAAATGACTGAAAAGGTAAAGGAAATAGAAGAAGTGAAGATGGAGGAGGTTTTGGACGGGACCGTAGTCTACAACGTCCCCTTGCCCAGCGACTTGAAAGACCTGGATAAGCTGGCGCCGATTATTATAAAATTCCCCTACCACACCGACTACATTCACAGTTACGGGCAGGATTCTCCCTTTTTCGCCGGTCTGACCAATAAGAGGCTATTGGGGACAGAGTGCCCGAAGTGCAAATACCGTTATGCCACCCCCAAAGGGCACTGCATGTACTGCGGCACCAAAACTAAATGGTTTGAACTTCCTCAAGTCGGCAAAATCCATACCTGGACCACCTGCTACTTCGGCTCAGAGGAATTCTTGCCGGAGTGTCCTTTCAACCTGATTCTGGTCGAGTTTGAGGGAGTGGACACCCTGTTTTTGTCCCGGCTGATCGGGGCTGTAGAGAAAGACATCAAAATAGGAATGAAAGTTAAGGCCAAATTCAAAAGACTCTCCAAATTCAAACCCACGGATGTCTACTTTGTGCCGGCCTAGTTTAGGCCAGATAGCATTTGAAGTTATGGCAGGCTGATATTATATTTGATCGCTTATGGAGGCATCGTGCCCATTCAAAAAGTAGTCAGAGATGCAAAAGAAGCAATTCTGAAGGCCGGGATAAAAGACGGAGCCACCATTATGATGGGGGGCTTCGGGCTGTGCGGCATACCTGAAAATTCTATTCTGGCTTTGAGAGATTTAGGCTACAAAAATCTAACCGTCATTTCAAATAATGCCGGAGTAGATTACTGGGGTCTGGGACTTCTGCTGCAGACCAAACAGATAAAGAAAATGATTTCCACTTACGTGGGGGAAAATGCTACCTTTGAGAAACAATTTTTGGAAGGAATTCTGGAGTTGGAATTTGTGCCTCAGGGGACATTTTCTGAGAGAATCAGGGCCGGCGGGGCAGGGATAGAGGGTTTTTTTACTCCTACGGGAGCAGGGACCATCATCGCGGAGGGTAAGGAGACTCGGGTGATTAACGGAAAGGAATACGTCTTAGAAAAACCCCTCCAAGCGGAGTTTGCGTTTGTGAAAGCTTTCAAGGGAGACAAGCTAGGAAATTTGATTTATCGGATGAGTGCCAGAAATTTTAATCCCATGATGGCGACGGCGGCAAGGATTACAATTGCGGAAGTAGAACATCTGGTCGAGCCGGGTGAGTTGGATCCGGAATGCATCCATACCCCCGGAATCTACGTCAAATACATTTTTGAAGGCAAGAATTATGAAAAACGTATCGAGCAAAGAACTACTCGTCCTAAGAACAGCTAGAGAGCTGAAAGACGGCTTTTACGTCAATCTTGGGATTGGCATGCCCACTCTGGTATCCAATCACGTCCCCCCGGTGATGGACATCATATTCCAGTCCGAGAATGGTATTTTAGGAATGGGGCCTTTCCCCTACCAAGGGGAAGAAGATGCAGACTTGATAAATGCGGGGAAGCAGACAGTCACGATCTTGCCTGGTGCCTCATTCTTCTCTTCTGCCGATTCTTTTGCCATGATAAGAGGAGGGCATGTAGACTTAACCATTCTGGGGGCCATGGAAGTAGACCAGGAAGGGAATCTGGCTAACTGGATGATACCGGGAAAACTGGTCAAGGGGATGGGGGGAGCCATGGATCTGGTAGCCGGTGCCAAAAAAGTAGTTGTGATGATGCAGCACGTCACCAAGGATGGTAAGTCGAAAGTTCTGAAAAAGTGCACCCTCCCGCTTACAGGCAAGAAGGTGGTACATCGTATAATTACTGAGTTGGCGGTGATGGATGTGGATTATAATTCGGGGAAATTGGAGTTGAAAGAATATGCTCCAGGTGTCACGGTCGAGGAAATCAAGAAAGCTACCGAGGCAGAGTTGGCGGTGGCGCCGGATTTGAAAGAGATGGAGATTTAATGAGGCAAGAATTTAACTAATGAGGAGGTAATCATGCCAGAATTAAGAGATATTGTAATCGTGTCCGCTTGTCGGACCGCCATAGGCAATATTTTAAGCGGGTTAGCGTCGTTTACCGCACCGCAGTTAGGTTCTATTGTCATCAAAGAGGCAGTGAACCGAGCCGGAATAAAATCGGAAGAAGTAGACGAAGTCATAATGGGTCACGTGGTCCAGGCCGGCTCCGGTCAAGCTCCGGCCAGGCAGGCTGCCATCCATGCCGGGATTCCGCCAGAGAAAGGGGCTGTGACTGTCAATAAGGTCTGCGGTTCGGGTCTCAAAGCCGTTATGCTAGCCGCCCAGGCAATCCGTTGCGGTGACGCAGATATCATTGTAGCCGGCGGGATGGAGTCGATGTCCAGCACCCCCTACGTTCTCCACGGTGCCAAGTCGGGCTTCAAGTTCGGCCACCAGACTCTTCAGGATTCCATGATTCTGGACGGGCTGTGGGACTCCTTCAACAACTTTCACATGGGGAGCGCGGCGGAGCTGACTGCCAAAAAGTCCAATCTCTCGCGGGAAGAACAGGATCAGTATGCTTACAACTCTCATATGAAAGCCGTAGCCGCCCAAAAGGGAGGAAAATTCAAAGCGGAGATTGTTCCAGTATCAATTCCCCAGAAGAAAGGTGACCCGGTTATTTTCGACACCGACGAAGGGCCGAGGCCAAGCACTTCTATGGAAACATTAGCCAAACTGAGGCCAGTATTCCAGAAAGACGGCACCGTTACGGCTGGCAACGCTCCCGGCTTGAACGATGGGGCGTCTGCCTTAGTGGTTATGTCCGCTGACAAGGCCAAGGAGAAGGGTATCAAACCGATGGCAAAGATTATAACCTATGCCACGGCCGGTACACCTCCGGAGCTATTGTTCTATGCCCCCATCTACGCCGTGCAAAACCTGATGAATAAAATCTGCAACAAGGATATTAACCAGTTCGACTTGATTGAAGCCAATGAAGCTTTCTCATCCCAGTGTCTGGCAGACGGCAAGGAGTTAAATTGGGACTGGAAACGGGTCAACGTAAACGGCGGTGCAGTAGCACTCGGACACCCGATCGGGGCCTCCGGCGCAAGAATTCTAACAACCTTGCTATACGCCTTGAAAGATCGAGGCGGCAAGCGGGGGATGGCTACTCTCTGTTTAGGCGGCGGAAATGCGGTCGCCCTGGCAATTGACATGATGTAAGGAGATTAAATGAATTTCGAGCTGACTGAAGATCAGAAAATGGTGCAGGAAGCGGCCCGGGAATTTGCCCAGAAGAGGGTGGCCCCGATAGCCAAGGAGATGGATGAAAAGGAGGAAGTCCCGCGCGAAATTTTGAAGGAGATGGCGGAGTTAGGATATTTTGGCATCCGCATTCCGGAAAGATACGGCGGCCTGGATTTGGACATGCTTTCTTACGTTTTGATGCTGGAAGAGCTGGCCAAGGTTTCGGCTGGTTTGATGATAGTTATCTCGGTCCACAATACCCTGTTCTGCGAAGGGCTGGTACAGTTCGGCTCCGAAGAATTGAAGCAGAAATACCTCCCCCGCATGGCCAAAGGGGAGCTAATCGGAGCCTACTGTTTGACCGAGCCGGGCTCAGGAACTGACGCCGGAGGAATGTCCTCGACTGCCATTCTAAAAGGTGGTCAGTACATTCTCAACGGCACCAAGTCCTTTGTCACCAATGGAGGAATTGCCGATATTTTTCTGGTATTCGCCCTGACTAAGCCGGACCTGAAGTCCAAGGGGATATCAGGTTTCGTGGTGGAAGCAAAATCACCCGGGATCAGTCTGGGGGCTCCGGAGAAGAAACTGGGGATTAAATGTTCGGATACTCGAGAAATTTCTTTGTCCGATACTCCCACTCCGAAAGAAAACTTAATCGGTGAAGAAAACCACGGTTTTAAAATAGCGCTTACCATCCTAAACCACGGCAGAATCGGGATAGGCGCTCAAGCCTTGGGGATTGCTGAGGCGGCTTTGGAAGAGTCAATCAGATACTCTCTCCAGCGCAAGCAATTCGGCCAGCCGATAGCCAATTTCCAGGGGATTCAGTTTAAGTTGTCCGACATGGCCATGAAGATTGAGGCGGCCCGCTGGCTGGTCTATCAGGCCGCCTATCTGCAGACAACCGGCGAGCCCTTCACCAAAGAAGCCTCTATGGCAAAGTTATTCGCCTCGGAGATGTCCAACTACGTGGTCAATGAGGCGGTGCAGATTCACGGCGGGTATGGCTACATGAAGGAGTATGCGGTAGAGAGGTTTTTCCGGGATGCTAGAATCACGGAGATTTATGAAGGGACTTCAGAAGCTCAAAGAATTGTGATATCCAGGGAATTGTTAAAAGATTAGAAAGTTTACACATCTGAAGCAGTACTCAGTCTCAAGTATAGCATAATGATTCTCTCCGACGAGTTACAAGAATTCAGAGCGGAAGTCAGAGACTTTGCCCAAAAGGAGATTGCGCCCGGAGCGGAGGAAATCGACCAGACCAAAGAATTCCCGGCGGAGAAAGTGAAGAAACTGGCCCAGAGGGGATTCCTGGGTATAATGATTCCCAGAGAGTACGGAGGGCTGGGGCTTTCTTCTATGCACTATCTGATTGTGATGGAGGAGCTCTCCGCGGTCTGTGGCTCGACTGCCCTGACTTACGCCGCCCACAACTCTTTATGCCTGAACCCGATTTTCAACTTCGGCAATAAAGCGCAGATTGAAAAATACGTTCCTACCTTAGCCAGTGGAGAGATTCTGGGTGCTTTTGGATTGACCGAGCCGGAAGCCGGGTCGGATGCGGGAGGGACCAAGACCAATTTTTCAGAAAACGGCTCCAATTTTGTCCTGAACGGCAGTAAATGCTTCATCACCAACGGCAGCGTGGGAGGAGTTTTAATCGTTACGGCCCGCAGAACAGACGCCACCCAGCCTAAAGACATCAGCTCCTTCATAGTCGAAAGTAAATGGCCCGGATTCTCGGTCGGCAAAAGAGAGGACAAGATGGGCTTGCGGGCCTCGGACACGGCCCTGCTTCACTTTGAGGACATGAAGATTCCCAAGGATAATCTTCTGGGTCAGGAAGGGGAAGGATTTAAACAGTTTTTGAAAATCCTGGATGCGGGCAGAATAGGCATCGGCGCCATGTCAGTCGGAATGGCCCAGGCGGCCTTCGATCTGGCCCTCAAATTTGCCAAAGAGAGAAAGCAATTCAATCATCCCATCGCCGATTTCCAGGCCATTCAGTGGAAACTGGCGGACATGGCCACCAAAATCGAAGCCTCCCGCAACCTGGTCTATCAAGCCGCTTATTTAAAAGACGGCGGCAGGCCTTATACCAAAGAAGCTGCCATGGCCAAGCTCTTCTCCTCTGAGACCGGAAGGGAGGCCATTTACCAGGCCATGCAGATACTGGGTGGCTACGGATACATGTCTTCCCGACCCCTGGAGAGGATGTTCCGGGACCAGAAGCTGTGTGAAATCGGCGAAGGGACTTCGGAAATTCAGAGAATCGTGATTGCCCGGCACCTGTTGGGAAAACTCAAGACCTAAGGAGAGATCATGTCTTTTAAGCCTACCGAGAAAATCTGGATGAACGGGAAACTGGTGGATTGGGGAGAGGCCAAAATTCACGTTCTCTCCCATGTAGTGCACTACGGTTCTTCGGTCTTCGAGGGGATTCGCTGCTACCAGACCAAGAAGGGGTCGGCAATTTTCAGGATGCAAGCTCACACTGAGAGGCTATTCAATTCGGCCAAAATCTACCACATGGAAATTCCTTTCACCCCGGAACAGATTAACAGAGCCATGATGGAGACCATCAAAGCCAACCGGATGCCGGAGTGCTACATCAGGCCGATAGCATATCGGGGATACGACCATCTGGGAGTGGACCCTACCGGCTGTCCGATAGACGTGGCCATTGCGGTGTGGGACTGGGGAAAGTATTTGTCTAATCCGACAGCCTGCGTCTCCTCCTGGATTCGGATAGCGCCCAACACTCTCCCTTCCATGGCCAAAAGCGGCGCCAACTACATGAACTCCCAATTGATAAAACTGGAGGCCTTAAGTCACGGCTACGGGGAGGGGATTGCACTGGATGCATCCGGCTACGTCTCGGAAGGATCAGGCGAAAACATATTCATCGTCCGGGATTCAACCCTGATTACGCCGCCTTACGCCGCTTCAATTCTCCCCGGGATTACCAGAAACACGGTCATTACACTGGCTCAGGATTTAGGGTACAAAGTAATCGAAGAAAATATCCCCCGGGAAGCTCTGTATGTGGCCAGCGAGGTCTTCTTTACCGGCACGGCGGCGGAAATCTCTCCGGTTACGCACATTGACAAGGTCAAAATCGGCTGCGGGGAGCCGGGAAAGGTAACCAGGAGCCTGCAGGCCAAATTCAGAGGCATTGTGAGCGCAGAGGATCCGGACAAGTGGGGCTGGCTGACCTTCATAAATTAGGGGAATATGTGAAAGTAGCCTTGGGCGCGGACCACGCTGGTTATGAGCTGAAAGAGAAAGTTAAAAAATACCTGAGTTCTAAGGGGGTTGAAACTATAGATATGGGGACTAACTCTACTGAGTCGGTGGACTATCCGGATTTTGCCACCCAAGTAGCCCTAATGGTTTCCAAAAGGGAGGCTGACTGGGGGGTGCTGGTATGCAAATCCGGGATAGGGATGTCAATTGCGGCTAACAAGATTGCCGGAGTCAGGGCGGCGCTCTCCCACACGGTGGAAGACGCTCAGCTGGCCAGAGGGCATAATGATGCCAATGTTCTAGCCCTCTCAGGAGCCTTTACCACTGAAGAAGAGGCCAAGAAGATTATTGATACCTGGCTGGAGACGAAGTTTGAAGGGGGAAGGCATGAAAGAAGAGTGAGTAAGATTAAAAACCTGGAAGACAAAAGTTGAATACGGGTGTATGAGATGAGTTTCTTGAAGATTACTGACCCTGAAGTTTACCAGGCGATTCTAGGCGAGACCAAACGACAGGCTTACAAGTTGGAGCTGATCGCCTCTGAAAATTTCGTCAGCTATGCAGTGATGGAGGCAGCCGGCTCGGTGATGACCAACAAGTATGCCGAAGGTTACCCCGGCAAAAGATATTATGGCGGCTGTGAATTTGTGGATGTGGTCGAGAATTTAGCCAGAGAAAGGGCCAAACAGCTTTTCGGCTGTGAGCACGTCAATGTTCAGCCTCATTCCGGGTCGCAGGCGAATATGGCGGTATATTTTGCGGTCTTAAAGCCAGGGGATACAATCTTGGGCTTGAATCTCTCTCACGGAGGACACTTGACTCACGGGCATCCGGTCAATTTTTCCGGTAAATTCTATAATGTGGTCGCCTACGGAGTCAGAAAAGATACTGAAGTTATAAATTATGATGAATTGATGGCGTTAGCCACGCAGCATAGGCCAAAGATGATAATTGCGGGCGCTTCGGCTTATCCCCGGGAACTGGATTTCAAGAGGTTCAGAGAGGCAGCGGATGCGGTTGGTGCTTACTTAATGGTAGATATTGCTCATATTGCCGGCTTGATTGTGGCTGGAATACATCAGTCTCCAATTCCTTATGCCGATTTGGTCACCACCACTACCCACAAGACCCTGAGGGGTCCCCGGGCAGGGATGATAATGTGCAAAGAAAAGTATGCCAAGGAAATTGACGGCATGGTAATGCCCGGAATTCAAGGCGGGCCTTTGATGCATATTATTGCGGCCAAGGCAGTGGCCCTCAAAGAAGCCCTAAGACCTGAGTTCAAAAATTATCAGAAGCAAATCGTCAAAAATGCTAAGACTCTGGCAGAGGAACTCAAGAATTATGGCTATCACGTTGTCTCCGGCGGAACGGATACTCATCTGATGCTGCTTTCCTTTATAGAGAAAGGTTTGACCGGCAGGGAGATTGAGAAAGCTCTGGAACAGGCCGGCATTACGGTCAACAAGAACACGGTTCCCTTTGACCCCCAGAAGCCGTTTATCACCTCCGGAATCAGAATTGGAACACCGGCAGTGACCACTCGCGGCATGCAAGAACCGGAGATGAAGCGAATTGCCGGATTTATTCATCAGGTGATTTCCAATCTGGGGAACGAATCTGTTTACAAAAAGACCGAGCTAGAGGTCAGAGGGCTATGTGAGGAGTTTCCCTTGTATAAAGAGAAGCTAGAGGAAGCAGAAGTAGAAGTGTAGGAGGTTTCTATGTTAGTTCAATTTTCTCTATTTCCGGTCGGGGAAAAATCGCTGACCAAGTCGGTGGCAAAAATAATTGATGTAATCGACAAGTCCGGGCTTCCTTATCAGGCCACGGCCATGGGGACTTTAGTAGAGGGAAATTATGATGAAATCTTCGGTTTGATAAAAAAGTGTCATAACGTTCTCAGGAAAGGCCACGATCGCATCTATGGAGTGATAAAATTAGATGACCGCCAGGGGACTAAGGGGAGACTGAAAGGGAAGGTGGATTCGGTGGAAAAAGCTCTGGGTCGCAGAATCAAAAGATGACCCAGTTCTGCCTGGTGCTGGTGACTTGCAGTAATTCGGCAGAGGCTAAGAAGATTTCCAGGGCATTGGTCAAAGAGAGATTGGCGGCCTGCGTGAACATTATTCCAAGAATGGACTCCATTTTTTACTGGAAGAACAAGATATCTGAGGAACGGGAGACCTTACTCATAGTAAAAACTAGAATCAGCTTGTTTTCCAAACTCTCCAAGTCAGTCAAAGGATTACACAGCTATCAAGTTCCGGAGATTATTGCTTTGCCCATAATTTCAGGAGAAAAGAATTATTTGAACTGGATGGAAAAGGAAACTGCTGGATAATGGAATACAGGAAGACTTCCCATGGTTATTTTATCAGACTGATTCGGGGAGAAGAAATTATCGGCAAGTTGACCGAATTGGCAGAAAAAGAGAAAATTATGTCGGGCTTTTTGTTCGGTCTGGGGGCGGTGGCAAATCCAAAGCTGGGTTACTTTGACCTGGGGGCCAGAGAATACAGAAGTCAGACCTTTAAAGGTGATTATGAGATAGTCAACCTGACAGGGAATATATCTCAACTGGACGGAAAACCTTTTATCCACGCGCACATGACCATCTCGGATGAGAAATGTCAGGCTTTAGGCGGGCATCTTTTTTCCGCCACCATCCATGCCACTGGAGAGATTACCATTATCGACTTCGGCCTTGCAATTTCACGCAAACTGGATGAGCAGATTGGCCTGAAACTGTTGGACCTGTCGACTTGAGCAAGATAATCACCTTAACTACCGACTTCGGCACCAAGGATGGATACGCCGGGGCGGTAAAAGGCGTAATCTCAAGCAGTAATCCCAAAGCACAAATCGTTGATATCTCTCACCAGGTCCCGGCCGGAAACATTCTGGCGGGGGCTTTTTGTTTGCTCAATTCCTGTAAGTTCTACCCGGAAGGTACCATTCACCTGGCGGTGGTCGACCCTGGGGTTGGAGGTTCAAGAAAGCCAATTCTAATCAAGACAGCCAGACAATTCTATATAGGGCCGGATAACGGGACATTCACTTTGGCGGTTCAAAAAGAGAAGGTAAATACAATTATCCACCTGAACGAATCGAAGTACTTTCTGGGGGAATTATAAGCTACCTTTCACGGCAGAGATATTTTCGCCCCAGTGGCCGCTTACTTGTCGCTGGGATTACAGCCGGAAGAATTGGGCTCCCGAATTGCGAGAATCACCAGGCTCAATCTGCCCACTGTCAAGAAACTGGGCAACAAGTTGGTGGGTCAGATTATTCATATTGACAATTTCGGGAATTTGGTTAGTAATGTGAGTCGCCGAGACCTTGACATGAAAAAGCAAGCAAAAATCAGGATCAAAAACAAACCCATCCCAGCCGTCAAGTGCACTTTCTCAGACGTCGAGCCAGGTGAGCTGGTTGCTTACATCGGCAGCAGTGAATTTCTGGAAATAGGCATCAACCTCGGAAGTGCCTCTCAAATTTTAAAGACTAAAATCGGAGATAAGGTGGAAGTCCTTTTATGAAATGCCCTTTTTGCGGTCACGAAGAAGATAAGGTGGTTGACTCCCGAACTGCTCAGGACGGAAGAGCGGTCCGAAGAAGAAGGGAGTGTCTCTCCTGCAGCAAGCGCTATACCACTTATGAATATGTTGAGAAGGTCGCTCTGACCGTAGTCAAAAATGACGGTAGGAGAGAAGAATTTGACCGGCAGAAGCTTTTCAAAGGAATAGCCTTAGCCTGCAACAAACGCCCAATACCCGAGGATAAAATAGAATCCCTGGTGGCCGAAATCGAAGAGGAGCTGCAGAACAATTCCCGGGGGGAAGTGAGCAGCCAGAAGATCGGGGAACTGGTGATGGATCGCTTGAAAAAAGTGGATGAAGTGGCCTACGTGCGCTTCGCCTCGGTCTACCGTAAATTCAAAGACAAGAACGAATTTCTGGAAGAATTGAGGGGGCTTCTGGATTAGGCAGATTCACTCAGACTCCCTGCCTGTCGAATTTGACCCATGTCCACTGACCCAAAAGTAATGAGTTTTCTGGAGCACCTAGAAGAGCTCCGGAAACGATTAATCAAGTCCATAGCTTCCATTTTGATCTTTTCAATCGCAATCTACTTCTTCTCTGAAAGTATCATCAACTATCTGGCCCAACCGGTAGGTGTGACTTATTTTACTTCCCCAACCGAGGCGTTCGCCGTCAGGATTAAACTTTCACTGATACTGGGTCTGATAGTCTCAATCCCGGTAGTGCTTTACCAATTCTGGAAGTTTGCGGTGCCCGGGTTGACCAAAAGAGAGGTCACGTACATCATTCCGGTGGTGATTCTCTCTTCGCTTTTCTTTCTGGGAGGGGCTGTCTTTTGTTACTTTTTAGTTCTTCCTCTGGGGATCAAGTTTCTGCTGGGTTACCAGACCGAGCGACTGCTGCCCTTAATAAAGATTGGTGATTACATTACATTTATCGCCTGGATGGTCTTGGCTTTTGGAGTGGTGTTCCAGCTTCCGATTATCACTTTTTTCCTGGGCAAGCTCGGCATAGTCTCTGCCAAGACTCTGAGCGCTGGCCGAAAGTATGCTTTTCTCGGCATATTGATTCTGGCTGCAGTTCTGACCCCTTCTCCGGACGTGTTTTCTCAGCTTTTGCTGGCAGTTCCGCTCTATTTTCTGTATGAGGTCAGCATTATTGTGGTAAGAATCACTACCCGATAAGGTTTCTAGCCCGATAGAATCGCCCTAATTCGTCGAATCCCCCGGTTCATTACTTATAACTTTCTAATTATTATATAGTTACAAATCTTGTCCGATATACTTATTGGAGGGCTTAAAGCCCTTACTAGAATTATTATGTCTGAAGAAAAACAAAAGCTCTACACGGGTTGGTTAAAGGGGACCATCGCGGCCATCAAGAAGTTCTCCTTTTATCCTCCCGGACATCCGGCCCAGGCTACTGCCATTGAGACCCCGTTTGATTTTCTACAGTCAATTCTGAACAGCCAGGGACGCCTGGTGGTTTCGGTAATGGAGAACAGATTCGTAATCAATGAGGACACCGTTCCGGAAGATTTCACCCACAATAATTTCTATTCACTTTTCAAATCCGGGGCCATCAAGTCCATCGAAATAAGGCCAGAGATCACATCCGAAGAATTCAAGACTTTTTTGAATTACTATGCCAAGAAGATGACCGATCGCTTCTATCAGAAGACTCTGGAAGAATTTATAAACGAGAATGGAATCAACGGGGTATTCGTCAATCAGCTTCATTATGTAGCAGTGTCCCAGAAACAGGAAGTGATCAGTAAGACCGAAAAATTGAGAATCGATCTAAAAGCTCAGGTAGCCCAGAGTCTGAAAGACAATCCTCAGATTTTGAGAGATATTCTTTTTGGTGGAGAACTGTCCCCCCGAGAACTAAAGGACAAATACCAGCTGGATGTCCCCCTGGATAAGATAGCAGCTGTAGTTCAGGAAGAAGTCATTCAAATGTCAGACCAGGACATTCTCAATTTGGCTGCCTCCAAGATTAAAAAGGAGTTAGAGAAGACTCTAAGCCAAGAGGGGCAAAAGAAAGAGGAACTGGAAGCTCTCCTGCATCTAATGCAATCTCAGGAATTGAAAACCCTCTTCCCCAGGCTGGAGGAGGTTTTGTCCCGCTATGGGCTTGTAAACCGGGCCGTACTCAAGAAGGGGATAGGGGAGAGATGGAGCAAAGGGGAGAAGATTGTCGAGCAGATAAACTTCTGGCTAAATGCCCAATCATTAGAGAAAGTCCAGACCCAGCAATTAGTCAATCTGGCAGAAAACCTGTTGGGGCTGCATGACCAAGATGTGTCGGGCTTCATGATTGAAAAGCTGGTGGCCTCTCTGGAGAGCGAAAGGGAAGTTGCCCGCCAGGTAGCCGGGCTACTGTTGGAACATATCTTGAGTAAGGCGCAGGCCCAGAACCGGGAATTCGAACTCAATCTGATCCAGGAAACGGTTCTGGAAGACATTAAAGACCTGAAGATTAGGGAATCCGCCTACCAGGAACTAGCTCGGGTGGGGGCACGGATTGCCATAGCCCTGATTAAGAGGAAGAAATATCAGGATTTGAGGGAAACACTTTTAGCCGTCCGTTCCCGCTGTCACAAAGAAGTTACCTTTTCAGCAGACATACAAAAAGCCTCTCTTGAGTTCATGGCCGAAGTGGGCAACTCAGAAATCGCCCGTCAACTAATCAGCGACTGGGAGCAGAACCCAGATTCGGAATTGGGTCGGACGGTCGAATCAATCCTGCGTCTATTGGAGACCGAAAGAGTGGTGGAGGAGCTTTTTCTTCACTTAGAAAGACAAGACCAATCCTGCCAGACGCGAATTGCAGGCCTTTTGGTCCATCTGCAGGATGGTACTTTGAAACACATTGAATCCGTGATCAACGGCCGCCTGCATCCCTCGGCAGGACCGGCCTCAGCGACGCTGAACGCGGATACCAGAGTGCTTAAGAGTCTGATTCAAGTCCTGGGGCAGATTGAAGATCCCGGCGCGGTCAACCTGCTGGGGAAGCTCAAGAACGACCTGGATACTGGAATTCGTATGGATGTCGTAAAAGCGCTTTCCCACCATCCTCTGCCGGCCGCCAAAGCAGCCATCTATCTATTGTTAAAGGATCACGATCCAGGGGTCAGAAAAGAAGTCATCGAGGCCGCGGTAACGAACCCTGATTCCCGAGCCGCTGCGGCCCTGATCAACCACTTTGCCGAGGATCGCTCCGACCGGAGGCTGGTCTGCTCCGCCCTGGCCAAAATAGGAGGGGAAAAGGTGGTGGATTTCTTCGTCTGCGTCCTGACCGGGCAGAGCCGGACTGACTTTAACCTCTCGGGGAAAGTGGATGAGGAAAGCCGCCTGTTTGCCTTAAACTACCTGGCCAGACATTTGAACTCTGACGTACTGATACAACTCCAGAATTACCTGGAAACCCAGAAAAAACACCTACTTTCCGTGTTCAAAAGGGACCCGCTGGAGTCCTCCATCGCCAGGCTGGTTCAGGGGTCGGTCTCAAAGTCGGGCTTGCCAATCCAGCGCTGAAAGCCGTATATTAGACAAAGATTCCACCTAGGTTGATGAGAGGTTTTAAACCACTATATCTCTTTTGCATTCTATTTCTTTTGGGCGGCAGCGCTTCGGCCCAATTTTATTTCGGGAAAAACAAGGTCCAGTACACCCGCTTTGAGTGGAGAGTCCTCAAGACCGAGCATTTTGAGGTCTATTTCTACGCCGCAGAGGAAGAACTGGCCCAGATCGGGGCCCGGCTGGCAGAAGAAGCCTACCTCGACCTAAGGCAGAAGTTCAATCACGAAATCGAAAAATCGGTCCCCTTTATCATCTACAGCTCGCCCCATTATTTCGAACAGACCAACGTGATCCCCAGCATCCTTCCGGAAAATGTGGCCGGATTCACTGAATTCATCAAGGGGAGGATGGTCATCCCCTTTGATGGATCCTATGCCGCCTTCGCCGACGTGATTAAGCACGAGCTGGTGCACGTCTTCACCTATGAGAAGCTGACCTACAATCACGCCAAAAACCGTAAATTAGACTACAGCCCCCTGCCGCTCTGGTTCAGCGAGGGGATTGCGGAATTCTGGTCCAAAGAATGGGACAGCCAGGCCGACATGATTCTGAGAGATCTGGTCGTCTCCGGCCAATTGGTACCCTTGAGTAATATGTTCGCCATCTACGGAACCTTTTTGATGTACAAGGAAGGGGAATCATTCTGCCACTTTGCGGCCCAGACTTACGGTGAAGAGAAACTCACCCAGCTTTTCGAGTATTACTGGAAGGGGAAAGATTTTTCCCGGGTGGTGCAGCAGGTTTTCCACAAGTCCTTGGAGCAGCTGGATAAAGAGTGGCAGCTCTTTTTGAAGCAGAAGTATTTTCCGGATTTGGAAGAACGCCAGTTCCTAAGCAATTCTGCCAGGCAGTTGACCAGAGAGGGTTTTAACGTTTCTCCGGTTGTAGTCCAGGTGACTAAGAAGGGCAAGCTGGAAGAGCGGATTGTATTTAAGAGCAACCGGAGGGGGTATTCTACCATCTCTCAGATACCCCTTAGCGGAGAAAAGGGAAAACCCACCACTTTGATAAAGGGGGAAAGATCGCCGGCCTTTGAATCCCTCCATCTTTTTAAAAGCAAAGTCTCCGCCAACTCCAAGGGAGAAGTTGCATTCACCTCCAAGAATCAGGAGAGAGACTTTCTCTATATCTACGATACCAGGTCCGAAAAAATCGTCCGCAGCTTTCAATTCGATGGACTGGTGGGAATCACATCTCCGGCCTGGTCTCCGGACGGTCAGGAAATCTGCTTTGCCGGGATTCATAAAGGAGGTTTTAGTGACCTGTACACTTTTGATATTAACTCACAGAAACTAGTTCAACTGACAGACGACATTTACCAGGAGAAAGACCCGGCCTGGGGTCCTGATGACAAGGAGATAGTTTTTTCATCCGACCGGGGAGACGGCGGCCAAAAAGGGCACCTGAATCTGTACAAGGTTGATTTGGAGACTAAACGGATTGAGCAACTGACCTTCGGACCTTACCAAGACCTTTCTCCGGTCTGGTCTAAAACAGGAGACTATCTGGTTTTCAGCTCCAACCGGGACGAGACCTTCAACCTCTACCGCCTGGATTCGGACGGCCAACTGCACCAGTTAACTCACTTTTTGACCGGCTGTTTTGACCCGCAATTTACGACAGATGGCGGCAAACTGGTCTTCTCCGGCTTTGAAAACTACTCTTTTCATATATATTCTCTCAGCCTCGACTCTGCCAAGGCCGAGGAAGTCCCCTTTGCCAAAACCGAATCAAAACCCAACTGGCAGCCTCAGGGGCTGCTTCTGCCCAGCACCAGCCAGGGGAGCCTGAAATATCAGAACCGCTATTCCTTTGACATTGCCCAGTCGGCTATCGCCTACGACGCTTACTTTGGAGTGGGGGGAGGATTTCAGGCGGCCATGAGCGACATGCTAGGGGACCACCAGTACACTCTGCTTTTGAGCAACTCAGCTGAGACCAAGGACGATTTCCTAAAGAGCTTTAATGTCGCAGTAACTTACACCAACCGCACCAAGAGGTTGAATCACGGATACGGAGTCTATCACTTCTATGAGCGCTACTTTGACGAGATAAACGGCGATTACAATGAAAGGCAGTACGGAGGAGCGGTCTTCGCCTCTTATCCTTTTTCCAAATTCCAGCGATTAGAGACCAGCTTCTTTTTGCGGAGATCGGAGAGAAACTGGCTTTATGCCCCCTACGACCGCAGCGCCCTCCTGGCCTCCAATTATATCTCCTGGGTCAAGGATAATTCCCTGTGGGAGCAGACCGGCCCCTTAGAGGGAACCCGGCTCAATCTGACCTTCGGTCTGACCTACAGCTTAGATGAAATGCGTTCATTCAACCGAATCGTCTCGGCAGATGTCAGACAGTATTTCCGTCTGGGTAATTATTCATCCTTCGCGACCCGTTTATTCGGTTACTCTTCAGACGGACCCGAACCCCAGAGGTTGTATCTGGGGGGAAGCTGGAGCTTGCGGGGCTTTGACCGCAAAGCCTTTTTGGGCCGGCACCTAGCGCTGGCTAACGCCGAGTTGAGATTTCCCTTAATAAATGATCTGTTCGTCGACTTTCCGTTAGGAAAGTTGGGTTTTCAGGCTATCCGGGGAGCAGTATTTGTAGATGCCGGCAAAGCCTGGGAAAAAGAACTGGGAAGATTGTACGGCAGCCTCGGTTTCGGGGCCAGGGTGAGCCTGGGATACTTTACCGTGCTCCGCTTTGACTGGGCTTGGACGACCAACTTCCACAAGATTAACTCAGGGCCGAATTTTGATTTTTTCTTCGGGTGGAACTTCTAAGGATGAGGCTGAGACTAGTTTCACCGGCGCTAATTTATTTATTGCTCTCCTGCGCTTCCAGTTTTCAACTACAGCCTCAGCATTTGGGAAGCGGGCAGGTGTGGTGGGGAAGTTTCAGATACGACAGCCTGAATACAGCTAAACTAGACAGCGACTCGAACTACCCTTCCGGTCTGCTCTGGGAATTCAAGTCCGGAACTCCGCTCACTACTACCCCTCTAATCAGAGGCAATGCCGCAATTCTGGCCTGCGGAGACAAGAAAGTTTACATTCTGAATACAAGAACCGGAAAAAAACTGGGCCAACTCTCTCTTCCCGGTCCCGCAATTGCAACACCCGCACTGTCAGGGAATGTTATCTATGTGGGAGCGGGTAAGAACACCAAAAAGCTTCTAGCTATCAATTACCTCTCTGGAGCGGCGATATGGGAGAGAAAATTAGGGGAAGTGACAAATTCTCCCGTGGTGTCAGGGAACAGGCTTTTAGTCGGAACAGGGGAGGGGACTCTTTTCTGTCTGGACAAGCAAAACGGCTCCGAGCTCTGGACTTTCAAAAGTTCTGAGCCGATTGTATCAACTCCGGCAGTCCAGGGGAACAGGCTCTATTTTGGCTCTTTGGATGGCAACCTGTATTGCCTGGATTTGTCCAAGGGCAAAGAGATCTGGAGATACAAGACCGAGGCAGGAGTACATACCTCGCCAGCCATGAATGATAGCCTTATCTTTTTCGGTTCGGTCGACAATACTTTCTACTGTCTGTCGGCAGATGGCATCCAGAAATGGTCTTTTAAGTCTGAGGGTGCGATATACTCTTCTCCTGCTCTGGATTCGGGAATGGTTTATTTCGGCTCAAATGACGGGTTCTTATACTGCCTGAATGCACTGACAGGAGAATTACACTGGAAATTCAAGTCCGGGAGTTTAGTTCACTCTTCGCCGATTGTAGTCGGCAAGTGGATCTGTTTTGGATCTTTTGATCGGAATTTCTATGTCTTGGAGAAGGATACTGGTAAGTTAATCTTCAACTTCCAGACTCAAGGAATGATTTCAGCATCTCCCTCGTACGGGGCCGGGAGAGTTTTCATCGGCTCGGAAGATAAAAATATCTATTGCTTCGAATAGTAACCCCTTATTTTCTAGCCGTCATATCAGCATACTTCACATCCAATCTGGCAGAATTTCGAATGCCAATTTAACATAGTATGCCATTTTGGCACTTTCGGACCTTAAAACCGCTTCCCACTTCCTCTAGGGTCTTAGTTTGTAACTTACATAACTGTAACGAATTACACTGCCATCTCAGTTTAATATAGTAGATTGGCACAATGCTTGCCTTTTCACAGTGTAAAAAAGGCATAAAGGAGGAATTAACTATGACGCTTGTAAGATGTAAACCTACCAGAGACCTGTTCAACCTTCAAGAGGAGGTCAGCAGGATGTTTGACAACTTCTTTGAGGGAACAGCAGGCAGCAACACCAGTGGTGGGATCTGGTTTCCTGCAACCGACATTCACGAGACCAAAGATGACTTCATCGTCTCGATCGAACTTCCCGGCATGAAGCGGGAGGACATAAAGGTTACGGTACAGAACGATATTCTGACCATCCGAGGAGAGAGAAAACAAGAGCGCGAGCAGAAGGATACCAGCTACCACCGGGTGGAGCGGGCTTACGGCTTCTTTTCCAGATCGTTTACTCTCCCGTCCGCGGTAAAGGAGGGCCAGATCAACGCCACTTACCAGGACGGAGTTTTGCGAGTTACACTGCCCAAAGCAGAGGAGGTCAAGCCCAAGGAGATTCCTATCTCCGTTAACGGCAGCAAGTAAGGTCGGCTTTCTGCCCCGACCGGCTTTTTGCGGTCGGGGCAGACACCGTAAAGTAAAATAAAAAACTAACAGAACAATGAACCGAAAGGAAAAAGATCGAAATGGCCATAGTCAGATGGAGACCGATGAGGCACCTGTTCAACCTGGAAAATCAAATTGAGCGGATGTTCGAAAGATTTTCCGACAATTCGTTTAATCACGAGGACGGTGGAATCTGGTCACCGTCCACGGATGTGTCCGAGACCGAAGACGGCCTGATTCTGTCAGTTGAGCTCCCGGGAATGAAAAAGGAAGACATGAAGATTACGGTGGAGGATAATCTGTTAGCCATCCAAGGTGAAAAAAGACAGATTAAAGAAGAGAAGGGTGGCAATTGCTTCAGAGTGGAGCGGTCATACGGCGCGGTCTCCCGCTTTTTCATGCTTCCCTCGGCCGTATTGGCTGAACAGATTAAAGCCAATTACGAGGACGGTGTACTCAAGGTAGTACTTCCCAAGGTTCAGGCGGCCAAACCCAAGGAGATTGCGGTCAAGGTGGGATAAACCCTGCAGGCGGCTTTTTCGAAGCGGCCAGAAGCGAGACCGGAATGCGGCTTGACCGGCAAAGAACGATCATGTATAATAAACAACCTGCAGTGAGGAGATGAAAATCAATGGGTAAAATCATAGGCATAGACTTAGGTACTACCAATTCATGCGTGGCGGTCATGGAAGGAGGAAAGCCGGTGGTAATTCCCAATTCCGAGGGTGCCCGCACCACCCCTTCGGTAGTGGCTTTCACCAAGAACGGGGAAATACTGGTCGGCCAAGTGGCCAAACGCCAGGCTATCACCAACCCAACCAACACGGTTTACTCGATTAAAAGATTTATGGGCCGGAGGTTTGATGAGGTCGGCAGTGAAATTAAACTGGTTCCCTACCGGGTTTCCCGGGGGACCGGTGATTTAGCAATGGTGAATGCGGGCGGCAAACAGTACACTCCCCCGGAAATTTCGGCCATGATCTTACAGAAGATGAAGCAGACTGCGGAAGACTATCTGGGAGAAAAAGTGACTGAGGCGGTAATCACTGTCCCGGCCTACTTTAACGATTCCCAGAGGCAGGCTACCAAAGATGCCGGTCGGATTGCAGGTTTGGACGTAAAACGAATCATCAATGAGCCGACGGCAGCCTCTCTGGCTTACGGGCTGGATAAACAGAAGGACGAAAAGATTGCGGTCTATGATCTGGGGGGCGGGACTTTTGACATCTCGATTTTAGAAATCGGGGACGGTGTTTTCGAAGTCAGAGCAACCAACGGAGATACCCACTTAGGCGGGGATGATTTTGACAAGAGGGTCATAGATTGGATAGTGGCCGATTTCAAGAAACAGGAGGGAATCGACCTCTCCCGGGACCCGATGGCGATGCAGAGATTAAAAGAGGCGGCGGAGAAGGCCAAATGCGAACTCTCCACCACTGTGGAGACTCAAGTAAACTTGCCATTCATCACGGCCGACTCCAATGGTCCGAAACACCTGGCTTTGACCCTGACTCGGGCCAAACTGGAGCAGTTGATGGATGATTTGATTCAGCGGACTGTAGAGCCGTGCAAAAAAGCTCTGGCAGACGCTAAGCTGGATGTCAGTCAAATTGAGGAGGTTGTTTTAGTCGGGGGAATGACCAGAGTGCCCAAGGTTCAGGAAGTGGTCCGAGCCTTGTTTAAGAAGGAGCCGCACAGAGGAGTCAATCCGGATGAGGTGGTGGCTGTCGGTGCCGCGGTTCAGGGGGGAGTGTTGGCCGGAGAGGTCAAAGAGGTGCTCTTGCTGGATGTTACTCCTCTGTCCCTGGGGGTGGAGACCTTAGGTGGTGTGTTCACCAAGTTAATCGAGCGCAACACCACAATTCCTACCAAGAAATCAGAGATTTTCAGCACGGCGGGAGATAGCCAGACCTCAGTCGAGATTCACGTTCTCCAGGGTGAAAGGGAGATGGCCCGAGATAACAGGAGTATCGGCAGGTTCCACCTGGATGGTATCCCTCCAGCACCCAGAGGAATTCCCCAGATTGAAGTCACATTTGACATTGACGCCAATGGAATTTTGCACGTATCAGCTCAGGATAAGGCTGCCGGCAAGAAGCGGTCCATCCGGATCGAGGCTTCCTCCGGTCTGTCTGAATCCGAGATTCAAAAAATGATTAAAGAAGCCCAGCAGAATGCAACTGAAGACAAGGAGCGGCGAGAGGAAGTGGAGACCCGCAACCAGGCCGACCAGCTTGCGTATCAGACTGAGAAAAACCTGAAAGAATACGGAGACAAGATCGACTCGGCAACCAGAGCCAAAGTGGAGGTGGCGGTCAAGAAGGTACGGGAGGCCTTAAATTCAGACAGTACCGACTCGATTAAGTCAGCCTCGGAAAATTTGAATTCGGTCTGGCATCAGGCTGCCGGGCAGATGTACCAGAAGACAGGTTCGGCCCAGCCCCAGGCAGAGACGACTACCGAATCGTCCGGTCCGGAAGCTGACAAAGGCAAGGCCGTGGATGCAGATTTCGAAGTGGTCAAATAAGAATGTAAACCAAGAGGAGCTATGATAGAACAATTAGGAAAGCTAGAAAAACTACCTTTGAACCGCTACCAGGCGGTGATGATTGCCGCCAAGAGGGCCAGGTTTTTGAATCAACGCCTGAAAAGGCAGAAGGACGCGGCTTTGATTACCCCCGGCCTGGTGGAGCCGGAAGTGGACGAAAAGACCAAGATCACGGTCCAAGCCTTGCAGGACCTAGTTGAAAACCGAATCAAATATTACGACGACTCCAAATAAGACTCCGGGAGGATTGCAATGCCGACTTACGAATACCGCTGCGATGGCTGCGGCACGAATTTCGAGTTGTTCCAGAAGATAAGTGATGAACCAGCCAAGAGCTGTCCGGACTGCGGCGGCTCAGTGCAGAGGATAATCTCCTCGGGGGCAGGTTTTTTATTCAAAGGCTCAGGTTTTTATGCCACCGATTACCGCAGCGAATCCTATAAAAAGAAGGCCAAAGAAGAGAAAAGATCCTCCGATTCGCCTCCCCCGGTCAAGAAAGACAATTGCTGCGGAGGACAGTGCCAGAACTGAGCTGGAATTGTAGGAGTAAATAAAGCCGAGCCTGTCTCGGCTTTTTTTGTGAGATTGGCAAAAATGAATTGGATGAACGTGGGACAGAAAAAACCCATTCGATTTGATCCCTAAAATCCAGGGCGATTTAAGCGCGCCTAATAGACTCCAAGAACTTCTTGTCCCCCAAGGGATTTCTATTGACAAATTTCTTTAGGGGGTTTAATTTTACCCAAATTTGAGGAGCGGATTGAAGATTGTATTACAGAGAGTCAAGCAAGCGGCGGTCCTGATTGAGGGAAAGTCGGTTGGAGAAATCGGCCCAGGTCTATTACTTTTGATTGGAGCCAAAAAGAATGACCATGAAAAGGATGCCCAGTACCTGGCTGAGAGAATTGTCAATCTAAGAATTTTTGAGGATGAGCACGGCAAGATGAATCTGTCGGCCCTGGAGACTAAAGCTGAAATCCTGGCGGTGTCTCAATTTACCCTATACGGCGATACCAACAAGGGGCGAAGGCCAGGTTTTGACCAGGCCTTAGAGCCGGGATCCGCTAAGGAACTGTACCATAAATTCGTAGAATTGCTGAAAGGGTACGGATTGAAGATACAGACCGGAGTGTTTGGAGCCAAGATGCTGGTTCAGATTTTTAACGACGGCCCGGTCACTTTTATTCTGGAATCTTAAGATATGCTGCTCAGGGAAGAAAAATACCTGCAAGTGGGCAGGGAAATCAAGGCCCTGGTGGGGGGACGTCAACTGGTGCTGGCCTCCTCGTCACCCAGAAGAAAGCAGATTCTAACCGAGATGGGAATAGAGCCTGTAATCAGGTCCTCCGATATTGATGAACACCTCAACAGCTCCCCGCCCGAGTTGCACGTAAAAAAGTATGCCCTGGAAAAGGCGAAGATGGTAAGCAGTCAGTTTCAGCAAGGGCTGATTATGGGGGCGGACACGGTCGTGGTTTTTGAAAATCAGGTGCTGGGAAAACCAAAGGGAAAAGGAGAAGCTTTCCAGATGCTGAATTTGTTAAGTGGAAAGACCCACACGGTCTTCACTGGAGTCGCGCTGATAAATCTTTGCAATCACAAGGAAGCAACCGGCTTCCAGGTCACACGGGTGAGATTCAACTCTCTTTCCCGACAGAAGATCGAGGAATATCTGGAAACCGGCGAGTATGCCGATAAGGCCGGGGCTTACGGAATTCAGGGGATGGGAAGTTTTCTGGTGAAGGAGATAAAGGGGGATTTGGATAATGTCATAGGTCTTCCCCTGGCCACGGTTGGGAACCTTCTCCGGGAGGTTCTGTAGATGGAATCGATCGGCGCCTTTTTGAAACAAAGGCGCGAAGAGCTGGGAATTGCCCTGGAGGAAATCGCCCAAAACACTAAGATCAATAAGAAGTATTTGGAGGCGATTGAAGGGGATCGGCTGGAAGATTTACCTGAAAATGTCTACCAGAAGATTTTTGTCACCGCCTATGCTAAACAACTGGGCATTCCAGAACGTGAGCTGGAGAAAAGAATCGTCAATATCGAAGAAACCTCTGAATGGAGATATGACCGGACCAGAACCCGAAAGAGCTCCAAGAGGCTGGACCTGATATTCATCGCCGGCGGGGTAGTTCTGGGCGTAATAGTCCTTTTACTTTTAATTCTCAAGCCGGATAAACAAAACCCGGGCGATTACGAAGAATCCGCTCTGAGGGCCATGCAGGGTCTCCTCCTTAAACCGGTAGAGGACAGTTCTGTTTTGCCGGCAGGCACCGACTCTCTCTATCTGAGAATCGAAGCCCAGGGAAGAGCCGAGGTATCGGTGGTCTCCGGCTCAGACACCTTGTACCAGGGAAACCTGGATAAAGGAGACATCCGCAGCCTGGCCGGGTGGCAGAATCTGCAGATACAGGTCGACAAGCCCAGATTGGTCCAGCTGTATGTTAACGGACAGCAGATTAACCGGCGCTGGACCGAAAAGTCCGGCGGCACCTGGCTGGAGATAAGCCAGAATAACCTCAAGGAGTTAACTCAAGAAAGCAGTAAAAACTAAGTGGGGATGATGTGCGCTTAAAAGAATTGGAGCTTTTCGGATTCAAGTCCTTTCCGGCCCGCACCAGCCTGAGCTTTAATTCCGGGATCACCTCGGTGGTGGGACCCAACGGCTGCGGCAAGAGTAATATAGTCGATTCCATTCGCTGGGTTTTGGGGGAGCAGAGCGCTAAATCTCTGCGAGGTGACAGGATGGAAGCGGTCATCTTCAGCGGCAGCAATAAGAGAAATCCGGCCAGCCTGTCGGAGGTCTCCCTGGTAGTCGAGAACAATCACGATCTCTCCGGCAATGGATCCTCCAAGACCAAAGTGACCAGGAGACTCTACCGCAACGGGGAGTCGGAATACCTGCTGAACGGGGTCCCCTGCCTGCTCAGAGACATATCCGAACTGTTCGCCGATACCGGCATCGGAGCCTCGGCCTACACGGTGATGGAGCAGCAGATGGTGGAGTCTTTAATCTCCGATAAGGATGAAAACCGCCGGGAGGTCTTCGACGAAGCGGCCGGCATCACTAAATACAAACTCAAAAGAAGACTGGCAGAGAGGAAATTGGATAGTACCCAGGCCGATCTGTTGAGGTTAACCGACCTGGTCACGGAAGTGGAAAAGCAGGTTAACTCTCTCAAGCGGCAGATGAAAAAAGCGGAGGGTTATAAAAAGCTCAAAGATGAATTGAAAGAGCTGGAGCTAAGAATCGCCAAAAAACAGCTACAGGAAACCCGCCAGAGGCTCAATGAAATCGAGTCCGAACTGGACTTGTTTTTCTCGGCCAAGCAATCCGGCTCGGCCGAACTCTCCCTTCAGGAACTGGAACTGGAACAGCTCAAACTGGAACTTCTATCAGTCGAAAAGCAGGTCGATTCCGCGCGGGAGGAAGTGGAGCAAACCTCCGCCCGGTTATTCAAGGAGCAGGAAACCATTGCGGTCAACAATCAGAGAATTCTGAGCCTAGAGGAGAATCAGATCCGTCTGCAAAAAGAGTCCGGGCTGGTACACGGGCAAAAGGCCGAGTATGAGAAAACTATAGTCCAGAAAAAGCAAGAGGCCCTTGAGCTTATACAGAAATTGGAAGAGTCCGCAGCCGAGCAAAAGCTTCACCAATCAAGGGCTAAAAAGCTGGAAAGCCAAGTTGAGATCCTGCGACAAAATCTGGACCAATTGAATCAAGCCCGGTCAGAGCAGGCCCTGCGCTGGCAACAGAAGGAAGTTTTTTTGCAGAATTTGCAGCAAAGATCGGTTGAGCTGGAACAACGGGAGAAAGAAATAGAGCAGAACCGCCAGGTTAAGCAGGAGTTGGTGAACGAGTTAGTTCAAAAAGGTAAGGAAAAGTCGGAGCAGATCGCAGGTTTGGGGAATAAAATCCAGAAGCTTGAGACCCAAAGGCAGTCCATCGTCCTCCAAGCAGGCGATAGCGAAAAGCGAATTGAGACCGCAGAAAGACAGATGGCGGAATTACATACCAAACTGGCCGCGGAAAAGTCCCGCAGAGAAGTACTGTTGGAACTTTGGAAATCGTATTCCGGATATCAGGAAGGGGTCAAGTCCTTAATCCAGCAGAAAGAAAAGTTCGGATTGATCGATACGGTTGCCAACCTGCTGAAGACCGAAGAAATCTACCTGGCGGCGGTAGAAGCTGCCCTGGGTGAAAAAGCGGGTTTTCTGGTGGCTCAGGACTGGAATAGCGTCCTGTCCGCCATCAAAGAATTGGGCCACCAATATTGGGGAGAAGTGGGTTTTGTGACAGCCGGTTCGGCCCCGGGTCAGGCAGAGAGAATCGGCACCAGCCTGATTGAGGGGCTGATTCCGCTTTCCAGGATTGTCAAATCAGACGGCCAGAAATTGGAGAAGCTGGCGGCTGCCCTGCTGGACAAGATATATCTGGTTGACTCCGTTCAACAGGCCCAAGAGCTTATGCCCAGGCTCCCTTCCGATGTCATTCTGGTAACCAAACAGGGCCAGCTCTTCAGCCCGGCCGGATATGCCAAAGGGGGAAAAAGAAAAGGTTTCAGCCTGTTGGGCCGGCAGGAACAGATCCAGCGGGCGGAAAAAAACATCGAACAATTCCAATACGAATTAGGTCAATTGACCGAGGATAGAGATTTCTCTCAGTCTAGACTATCGGCCAATCTAGAGAATTCTAAGCTAATTGAGGCAGAGATTGAAAAACTTGAAAAGGATTTGAATCAATCCAAGCTGGAACTGGCCGAGCTCAAAGCCCAGGAAAAACACCTTTTGGAGGGATTAACAGGTTACAAAGAAGAATTTGGCCGGACTGCTGATCTGAAACGGTCTTTTCAAATAGAGCTTGCCAGCCTCCAAGCCGAAGTATCTCAAGGAAAAGTGAGATTAAACAGCCTGGAACGAGAATTCACCCAGCAGAAAACAGAGTTGCAGGAGTCAGAGGCGAAACTTTATTTGGCTAATCAAGGACTAAACCAGATGGTGGTGGGGCTGGTCACGCTGGAGGGGCAGAAAGAAAGACTGGAGAATGATATCCAAAGATTAGGCGAGGCGGTTGCCCAGTCTGGGCTGGACATTGAATCGCGCAGTGAGCAAAAAGTAAAGACTGAGCAAGAAATGAAGACCGCCCAACTGACAATTCAGGCCAGCCAGAAACAGCTTCAAACGCTCAACGAGCAGAAAGAGGTCAAGAGCGCCGCTCTCCGGAGCCAGGCAGAGAAACAGCATCAGCTTTTGGAAACCATCAATGCCAGGGAGAATCAGCTCAAGGGGCTGCGCAAGACCCAGTCCGAGAGTCTGCAGGAGGTTCACCAACTGGAGTTGAGCAGGCAGGAGCTTAGGTTGCAGCATAAACAAATCAAGGATCGCATCTGGGAGGAGTACGAAGTTGACCTGGACTCTGTCCCCTCCCTAGAAGCGCAGGAGCTGGAGCAATTCGCAGCTTATGTTGAGCAAATAAGCGACTTAAGAGGGAAATTGAAGAACTGCGGAGCGGTCAACCTTCTGGCTTTGGAGGAATACCAAAGAGAGAAGGAGAGGTACGACTTCTTGAAGAAGCAAATGGATGACCTGATTGCCGCCAAAGAAACTCTGGAGTCGACCATTACCAAAATCAACCACACCGCCCGTTCCCTGTTTTTGGAGACTTTCGAAAAGGTGCGGGGGAATTTTCAAGAAGTTCTAGCCAATCTGTTTGAAGGAGGAGATGCAGGCCTGGCTTTGGAGCCGGGAGTCGATCCCCTGGAAGCCAAAATCGAAATTTTGGCCAAACCCCGGGGAAAAAAGCTGGTCACTTTAGCCCAGCTCTCCGGAGGGGAAAAGGCCCTGGTGGCCATTTCACTTCTCTTTTCAGTCTACATGGTCAAACCCTCCCCCTTCTGCATCTTAGACGAGGTGGATGCCCCCTTGGATGATGCCAACATCGGGCGTTTCATTAAACTGGTGCGACAGTTCACCGACCGGACTCAGTTTGTCATTATCACCCACAATAAGCTCACCATGGAGGCGGCCGATTCTTTGTACGGAGTGACCATGGCCGAGCCGGGGGAGTCTCAGATTGTCTCGGTGCGGCTCAACCGGGAACCGGTCAGTGCCTAACCTCGCCGCTCATCGTGATTTTCAAAGCTACTCTTGACCGGCTCAGATCCGGTCTTTCAAAAACCAAGACCAATTTAGTCGACAGAATTGCATCTGCAGTCGGCCTCCACAAGAATATTGACGATGACTTGCTGGGCGAGCTGGAGGAGATTTTGATTCAGGCTGACGTGGGAGTAGCGACTTCCCAGAAACTCGTGGAAGAACTTAAACAAAAATCCAGCCGGGAAAAAATAGAGACTTCGGATAGGGTGATGGAGATTCTGAAAGATGAAATCAAAGCAATTCTGAGCCAGACTCGAATTGACTCTTCGACTGCTGCAGGATTCCCCCGGGTGATAATGGTAATCGGGGTTAATGGCACCGGTAAAACTACCAGCATCGGGAAACTGGCCCATAAATTCAAGGAAAAAGGAAAGAGGGTGGCAATAGCCGCCTGTGACACCTTCCGCGCGGCGGCCATCGACCAGCTGGAAATCTGGGCCCACAGAGCCGGTGCAGATTTTATTAGAAGCCAGCCGGAATCCGACCCCGCCGCAGTGGCGTTCGATGCGGTGCAGGCAGGCCTGGCTAGGAAGACGGATGTCGTAATCATAGACACAGCTGGAAGGCTCCACACCAAAGTCAATCTGATGGAAGAGCTCAAGAAAATCAGAAGGGTAATTTCCAAGATAAACCCATTCTTTCCTCAGGAAATCTTGCTGGTCCTGGATTCGACCACCGGGCAGAATGCCCTATCCCAAGTCAAGCTGTTCCAGGAAGCGGTAGGGCCGACCGGACTTATCCTCACCAAGCTGGACGGCACAGCCAAGGGGGGGGTAGTGATTGCCATTGCCGACCAATTGAAGGTGCCGGTGCGATACATTGGGGTCGGCGAAAAAATTGAAGACATAGAAGAGTTTGAGCCGGAGGAGTTCGTGGAGGCGCTCTTCTCATGATGAAAGAACTTGAGATAAGGACCTCCCGCCGGGCCGAGATGGTCGATATCACCGCCAAAGTGCACACCGCTGTCTCCGACTCCAGAGTCGTATCCGGAGTGTGCACCATCTTTATCCCCCACACCACTGCCGGGGTAACCATCAATGAAAATGCCGACCCTTCGGTCAAACAGGACATCATGGAATTTCTGGAGAAAAATATTCCCCATCGGGGAGGCTACCATCATACCGAGGGGAATGCCGACTCCCATATTAAAGCCGCTCTAGTCGGCACTTCGGTAGCGGTTCTATTTGAACAGGGGGAGCTTTTGCTGGGGACCTGGCAGGGGATTTTCTTCTGTGAATTCGACGGACCCAGGCAGAGAAAGATCTGGCTAAATATCACCGGGGATTAGTCCTGTTCTTTTTTGATCTGGTATTTCTCCATGATGTCATAGAGGGTGGTCCGGCTTACCCCCAGGTCCTTAGCGGCATTGGTGATGTTCCAATTGTGTCTCTTGAGAGCCTCCTGGACGTGTTTGCGCTCGGTTTTCTCCCTGATCTCCTGAAGAGTCAGTCTCTTGTCGGTATCGTGCGCTTCCAGGCCGAGATCGTAGGGGTTAATCTTATTGCCCAGAGTCAATATCACCGCCCGGCGAATCTTATTCTCCAATTCCCGGACGTTGCCCGGCCAGCCGTAGTTCATCAGGGCCTTTTCAGAGGAAGCTGAAAAAGTCAGCTTCGATTTATTGTATTCGGCTGAAAAGCGGTTCAAAAAAGCCCGGGCCAAAAGCAGAATATCTTGGCCTCTCTCCCGCAGGGGGGGTAATTGCAGGGTGATGACACTCAGACGATAATACAAATCTTCTCTGAATGTCTTATGACGGACTTCATCCAAGAGGGACTTATTGGTGGCGGCTATTACCCTGGCATCTACCAAGATCGGCTCTCTGCCTCCCACTCTCTCTATCTCCCGCTCCTGCAGGAATCTTAAGATCTTAACCTGCAATTGCAGAGGGAGCTCTCCTATCTCATCCAGAAAGATGGTTCCTCCCTCAGAAGTCTCGAATTTTCCGATTCTCTGAATGTGGGCGTCAGTAAAAGCCCCTCTCTCATGCCCGAACAGCTCGGATTCCAAAAGATTAGGAGGAATAGCCCCGCAGTTTATGGTAACGAAGGGTTTGGCGGCCCGGGTGGAGAGGTGGTGGATGGCCAGAGCGGCTAATTCCTTGCCGGTTCCCGATTCTCCTACCACTAGAACGGTGGCATCGGTGGGAGCCACTTTCTCAATCGTTCTGTAGATTTGATCCATATTGGGAGAGGTGCCGATGATTTCCTGAAACTTGTGCCGGCGCTCGATCTCCTCGGAAAGTCTTTGGTTCTCCCTTTCCAGTCTCTGAATGTGCAGGGCCCGCTTTATGATGATTTTAATCTCCTCCAGGTCAATAGGCTTGGCATAGAAATCATAAGCACCTTTGGCAATCGCCTGCAATGCATTGGCCCTTTCGTCATGCCCGGTGACCATAACTATCTTCATCAAGGGGTCTATTTCCAAAAAAGTAGCCAGAAGTTCCAGCCCGTCAGGCTCGGCCTGACTAGTGCTCAAAGCAATGTCTAGAAGCACCAGCTGGGGCCCCTGAGTGCGGACTATCTCCAAAGCCCGGCCCGGTGCATCGGCCTGCAAGACCTCGTATTCACCTGCCAGAGCCCAACAGAGCTGAGTGCGAATCCCCTCTTCGTCGTCGATAATCAGAATTCTGTCTTTCATGTCCTCTGTCTTACACTCTCCCGGTGCTGCTCATTCTCCTGCAATTCCTCCCCAAAGGGGAGAAAGATGTAAAAGGTAGTCCCCTGGTTCTCGGCTGATTCCGCCCAGATCTTGCCGCCATGCTGTTCCACTATCTCTTTGCACTGGTATAGCCCGATCCCCAGGCCGGACTTTTTGGTGGAGGCGAAAGGTTTAAACAACTTCTGACGCAGATACTCGGATGAGATGCCGACTCCGTTGTCGCTCAGGCTGATTCTCACCCCTCCTGCCGGGGCGGCTCCTTCCAGCTCGGTCTTAATCTTGATTTTACCCCCCCGGGGAAGGGCCTCGGCCGCATTCAAAAGCAGATTCTGCAAAACCTTTTCGATCTGCTGCTGGTCGCAGTTGACCTGGGGGAGTTGGGCAAACTCGGTCTCAACCTTCAGATTGGGTAAGAGCTCCAGCTTTAGGTTCTTGATAGTCCTGGCTGCAATCTGGTTCAAATCGCAGAGGCTCAAGACCAAAGTGCTCCCTTCCGGAGGGGCGGATAGTTTTTCCACCAGAGACTTCATCTTTCTGACCGCCTGATCGACCGTCTCCAAGGCCATGCTTTGAAACTGGGGCTTGTTCAAATTCCCCTGAGCGTTGGCTAATAACATTGAGAGCATGGAAATGGAATTCTTGAGATCGTGAATCACAAAGGCGGAGAACTTGTGAAAGGATTCCATCTCCCTGGATAAGATCAATTCCTGTCCAATCCGGGCATTCAAAAGCGCTAAGGCGGCCTGACCGGAGATGGCATTGAGGAGGTCGAATTCTTCATGAGTATAGGCATCTCCCTGTTCTTTAGGGCCTAATTGCAACAGTCCCACCAGCTCGCGGTTAGCAATAAAGGGGGTTACCACTACCGCGCCGGTCTCTTCCAGGATCTGTTTAATCTTTGAGCCGGAGTTAAAACTCTCCAGCATGGATTTGATCTGACTTTTTTCCACCGTCTCACCGTAGCGCAGGATCCAGCCCCAGAATGGATCTTCCCGGGACAAGGAGAGGTCTTGCGAATAGGGGTGATTCTTGGGATAGGTCAGGCTCAATTCGTCAGAGCGGCCGGGAAAAGCCATAATGCTCAGATTCTCCAGCTTCAGATTCTCCCCCACTACTTTAATGATCTCGGTTTGTATCCGGCCAGGGTCCAGAAGCGCCGAGATATTCTCGGAAAACTTCTTCCATTCCTCCCGGAAGTCAAAAGCCTCAGGATACAACAGCCTTTCCAACCATCTTTCCAATCTTTTTTTCCAGGTCTCCCAGAAGGCCAGAATTACCAGAATCAAAAACACCATCAACCCGGCCAGAACCGAGATGAATATCTGCAAGTTTCCCCCCAGTTTGGGAATAAAGCTGGCCACCAGACCTATGAAGACCAGATACAATCCCACAAAAACAAAAGCAATCGACGAGTAAGCCAGCCTGCGCCCCACGTAAATAGCAGGCTGGTCCGCCCGGCGGCGCAGAAGGTACAAGCCGGTAAAGAATAAGGCCAGCAAAACCAAAAGAAACCCGGCCTGTAGAATCCAAAAGGGAAGTTTCCTCAAAACAAAGGAGCTGGTGGCGGCATAGATTACCCAGGCATAGGTCAAAAAAGTGAAAATCAAGGGGAGTTTAAGCCGGTTGCGGTCTGCCCCTTTGGAGAGCCGGTAGGTGCTCTCTAGGTTTATCAAGGCAACCAGGGTGGTTACCAGCAGGAATCCCAGGTAAAGCTGCCCGGGGATAGAGAAGGCGACCAACAGGTAATCGTAGATTCCGGTCTCATCAATGTCAAAGATATGGCCGTGCAGCGCCTGCACAAAGAAAAAGATTCCCAGAGAGTAGATTACACCCAAGAAGACTCCCCAGCGCTTTAGCAGTGCGCCGGGGCTTTGCCTGGCAAAACAGAAGCTGGAATGGGCGGCCTGGGCCGGAAGGAAAACCACTCCCAAACTCAAAAACAGGTTTCCGGCCCGGGACAATCCCCACCTCAGAGTGAAGAGTATGCCGGCCAGCACCAGAATCCAAAACAGACCGGTCAGGAAATAGGAATAATAGGAGGGGGACTTAAAATTTCTAAATAAGACCAGGACCAGAAACAGAAGAGTGAGGCTGGCGACGGCGGCAAAGAGAATCGACATAGCTCACAACTGTACCTCTTTTACCTCGTACAAAAACAGGCGCGCCAGAGAACCCAGGATCCAAAAAATGACGAAGAGATTAATTACCGACCCTAAGAATAAAAGCAGAGGAATGATGTCCGGCCGAAATTTGGACATGATCAGGGGGCTGTTGCTGATCAAAACTCCGTACAGCCAGGAGATGAATCCGGGAATGGCAATGAAGAAGCAGGTCGAGAAAAAGTTGCGCCTGAAAATTCCCCAGTTGGTCCTAATTGACTTCAACCAGGACTCCCCCGAAAGAAGAATGGCATTATAGCAGTAGGCAAACAGGGCGGCCACCAAGACCCCCAGCCCAAAACTGGCCAGCTGGACAAACAGAATTCTGCGGGGAGAGCCTCCCATCCAGCCGGAGAGAATGAAGCCGGGCAGGATGAGTACTAAAGCGACTGCTGCTGTGTTTACCAGCCAGAGCAAAAAGAGATGGCCAAAACGGTCGCGGGCGCCTGCCATAGCCTCCTTAAGATTGACCTGCCTTCCCCAGTAGTGAAAGGAAAGGAGCAGAATGGCCATAGCGTTAATAAGGATACTCAAGAAACCGACCACCGCCAGATTGAGAAGGTTGTAGGCGAAGGGGAGGGCGGCATAGAATCCGGGATAGTGCAGGGCTTTCTCACCTACCAGGGTTTTCAAAAGCGGGACAAGTACCAGACTGAAAGGGGGCTGGTAAAATCTGATTAAAGCGAAAAGTAGAATGACCTGCAGGAGCAAGAGCAAGATTAAGGGCAGCCAGATTTTGACCCGGGCCATGGCCCGGAAGGTGACTCCCCAGATGCGGAAAAAATTGTTAAGCTTAAAAAGCCAGTTCATGGCCTAAGGGACTGCCGATTCGACGTTAGAAGGGGTAAATAGCTCTTTTTTGTCATAGACAAAGACGCTGTAATAGTACCTTTGTCCGGTGGTCAAATTCTTGTCGATATAGGTAGTGGTGGCGGCCTGATTGACAATGCTCACCAGGTCGTCGTCAGTAGTGACTGTGCCGGTAGTGTCCCGGTAAATCCGGTAGGAGGAAAAATCTGAATCTGTATTCTGAGTCCAGCTCAAACTCAGACTGGTCGAATCCACCCGCGCGGGAGTCGCCAGGACTACTGCGGTCGGAGGCAAATTGACATTGGTGCGGGCCGAATCTTCATTGGAACCGCTGGAGAGATTGTTGGCATCGAAGACAAAGATGCGGTAGTGATACCAGGTGTTCTCATTCAAAGCCGTGTCGGTATAGGTAGTGGTAGTGCTACTGTTAATGCTGCCCACCAGCTCAGAATTCAACCCAACCCCTGAATTGACAGAGCGGTAGACTCTATAGGCCGCAAAGTCGCTCTCGCTGGACTGGCTCCAGTTCAAGGTAATGGAGCTGTAGGACCCTGGCACTGCAAAGGGTGGCAAAAGATTGACCGGGTCAGGAGCTTTGAGAATGGTCACTTTTCCGAAGGCGGTCCGGGCGGGGGCTTGATTGCCGGCCGCATCAGTGAACTTGCCGGTGACCACAGCGTCTTGGACCTCGACGACATTGGGGACCAGGTAATCCAGTTCATAGATTCCGTCGTTGACGAAACCGTCCCCATGGGTCCCGTCATCGTAAAGAGCCAGGTTTTGAATGGAACCAATGTCAATCCTGGCAATTCCTTCCAGCTCCCCGGCATCGACCAGAAGATGAATCATGTTTCCGGCTTGCTTGGGCTGCCCCAAAGTGTTTTCAGTTACGCTGCCGATACTGGCCTGGGTATCCAGGATTATGTCGTCCCAGAACTTTTCAAAAGTCTCGTTGCCATCCTGGTCTTTGAATTTCACATAGACGTATTTAGTGCCGTCTCCAAACGATAGGGTAAAGGACTTAGATCCGGAAAAAGTCTGCCAGGAAGCGTCCCCAAAGGTCGAGTCTTCGGAGATTATGACATGGCGGGTGTTGACAGCCCCGGTTAAACCCAAGCTGACGTTTCTGCTGTTCGTGTACTTGGCGTCACTGTTAATCACCACCGCGTATAGATTCGGAGCCGCGCTGACCTTGGCTGATTTATATCCCTCTAATCCTGAAGTGCTGACCGAACTCACCTGATAGAAGTAGATCGATCCGTTCTTTAAGCCTGAATCGGTGAAGCTGGTGGTAGCCGAGGCTGTTGAATCGTACAGTTCCGGGTCCACTCCGCTTGAATCCGAGCGATAGATTTTGAAGTAGGCGATAGGGTTAAGGCTGTCCACGCTCCAGTTCAGGCGAATGGTGCGGTCGCCTATCTCCAGGGTGACGTTCTTAGGAGTGGGAGGAGGATTGAGATTTAGGGGGGGGCCGGTGGAATCCTTGATCTTATTCTCGCAGTCCAACGAAAAAAGCCCCAAAACCAGAAGCGTACAGATGGCGAAAAATTTTCTCATCAATTTAAAAATCTATCGACTGAGTATAAGTCAATTTGACCTGTCCGGTCCTGACGTCGTAATTGCTGGACAACCTTTCAAATACTCCGCTCTCAGCCGAGGGAAAGAAAAAGATATTGTCGACAACGTTAAAAGCCCAGAAACCCGCTGCAATTCCCAGAGCGGCATTGCGAAGATTCTCGGCGTCGTAGGCTTCCCTTTGCTCATCGTCCAAGTTTTGCTTCAAGTTTGTCTTCTCCTCGATGGTCGCGGCCCGGTCAAACTCGTTTCTGACATCCACATACTGATCATACTGGTTACTGTAATGCAAGTCCGCCAGGATAAACCCGGCTGCCAAAGTCGCAGTCCCGACCGCAAAGAAATAGCCCCAGCCCTTGCGGTCGCTGTAAAACTGCCCCCAGCCGGGAATCAGAACTGACCGAAGGGCGGCCTTGACCCTGGTCTTAGGGGAGAGATTAATCTTGAGGCTGGCGGGCTGATTAGGAGTCAAAGTAACATAGGTCTCCCAACTTTCGTAGCCGAATTTTTCGGCCTTGACATGGTACCTGCCAGTCAGAGGTTGACTTATTTCGGTGGGGGTAGTTGTAGTCAGCTGAAAGGGGCCATCCATGTTAACCGTTACCCCCGGGGGAGTTGAGCTGATTCTTAAAGTCACCTGAGCGCTATCATCCTGTCCCCAGGCCAAGCCGAAAAGCATTCCCGCCACTACCGCTACCAGCGCTACAATTCTTTTCATATGCATAATTTCGGCCTGTAAAATTGAAACATAAGTATAAGTTTCATGAACACTTAAGGCAAGGGTATTTTAACAAAAAAGCCAGGGATCTCTCCCTGGCTCTTTTGGGCTTAACTTGATTAGATTATACACCCTTCCCGGTGATTACCACCAAACCGGTCTTGGCCAGAATCTTAACGTCTTTCCACAGGCTCCAGTTGTTAATATAATGCAGATCGTAGCGGATCTTCTTGGAGACATCCTCGTGGCTGGAGTCATAGCCCCTCTCCACCTGAGCCAGCCCGGTTATACCCGGTTTGACACTTAAGCGCTTGGCGTAGTTTTTGACCTGGGGGGCGAACTTGCGGACGAAATAGAGTCTCTCTGGCCTCGGGCCGACCAGGGACATGTCTCCCCTTAGCACGTTCCACAACTGGGGGAGTTCATCCAGCCTAGTTTTTCTCAAGAATCTTCCCAAGCGGGTAATGCGAGGATCGTCTTTAGTAGCCCAGATCGGACCGCACTTTTTCTCGGCGTCTTTGACCATGGTTCTGAACTTGCAAACGATAAAGGGCTTGCCGTAGTATTCCTCCCGGCGGCGGTCACGGCTTCTGCGCCTCTCCTGGGAGGAGTCCAGGCTGAATCTTCTCCGCTCAGACCGGCGGCGATTTAAGCCGACTCTTTCTTGTCTGTAGAAGACCGGGCCTTCGGAATCCAGCTTGATTAAGGCTCCGCTGACCATCATAATGGGAAGCAAAACCACCAAACCGAATGCCGAGAAAAGTATATCGAGAATTCTCTTGAAGCCGAGCCAAGCCGTGGCGGATAACTTCTGGGCTGGGTCGGAGCGACCATTAAGGGACCTGGCAAAAGTGTACAGAACGTAGCTGGCCAGATAGAGATTGGACAGAACTCTCTCGGAATAAGGTCCGCCGAAGACGTTTCCGTTACCATTGCCGTTAGACAGAGAGCTGAGGTCGCTCCCACTGGGGGAGTGATTTCCGTTTCCGTTTTGAGTTTCCTTTCCCGCTATCTTGACGGTGCTGATTAACCTGGCGCCCCGGGTGGACGTTTTACTGCTAGTCTCCTTCATTACTTCTTTCCCTACCTCTATGCTTTTTTCTACTGGTTCTAAATAGACAGAATAGATTGTAAGTCCTCTTGGGATAGGTTATTAGCAAAAGTTCTGCCGTTAGCTTGGGTGACATACTCCAAATCGTTTTTTAGAATTGCGAAAATCCAACAGGGGAGTTAAACTGATATAACCTGCGGTCAAGCAAGGGATTGTAATATCGAAGTAATAAGGTCAATAATTCCATATTGTGAAATAAGTAACAAACTGCGGTTTTTGACTGTAGGAGAAAGCAGAGTTTATGCAAGCAGTTGCATATCGGAACTGGATTGTCTTTAGGTGGTAGAGTCCGGTGGTTTTACCGGATTGCTGGTGCTAAAAAGCGTATGCGGAGTTTCAGCTATATTACTTAATGCAGCAGTCCTGGGTTCCTTTTCCGAAAAGATAGTTCAAGGCACAAATGATATCGGAGAGGGAGATAGTACCGTCACAATTGTCGTCTGCGACAGACATGGGGAGTGGGCGGGGGCCGTTGTGAAACAGGAAACGGATTTTGATTACAGCGTCAGCTAAGGTAATCCTGCCGTCCTGGTTGGCATCGCCGGGAAGGTAAGCGGAGAAGATATAGACTTTACTGTTGAAAGGAGCTCCAATAGCGATTTCCTGTCTACCATCTCCATTAAGGTCACCTATACTCGTCACGCTAAGCCCAAACTCTGAGAACGGAACTCCGAAAAAACTGTAAAGTAACTTACAGTCTGCACCAGAAAATACAAAACTGGCACCTGAAAAGGTGGGGTCTTCAAAGTTGGTACCATACAGGTCGCTGATTACAAAATCTTCTATTCCATCACCATTGTAGTCTCCCAGGTTTCCCATGAAGGATCCGAAGACTCCGTCGAGTTCTACAGGTTCTTTGACTGGTCCTATGAAATCCCCGGTCAAAGTAGAGTAGACCAATGCACTATCACCTTCGCCGCCCGTCTGTGCTACAACCAAGTCTTCAATTCCGTCCCCATCCTGGTCGGGACAGGTGGTCATAGTATTTCCGAAGCCTGCTCCATTGCCCATAATTGTCTTTAGTACAGCACCGGAGTTTCCAGACAGTATGACAACTGCCCCGTTGGGATCACCAAACCCATTTCTGTCACTGCTTACAGCTATGTCTTGAAATCCATCACTGTCTAAATCGGCTATTGCTCTGATTACACCCACGTAGGATGGGATTCCGAGTTCTCTAATCTGGCTCCCGTCTTTGCCCGAGACGACTAAAGAAGTAGTGCTGTTGCCTACCAGAATATCGTCAACCAAATCACCGTTCAAATCTGATATTTTGTCAAGTGAAAGTATTCCGGTCGGTATTCTGGTTTTATAAATCATGCTCCAGTCCTTACCAGAGTAGACTGCGATATAAAAGACGGTGAGGTGCCCCTCGAAATCACAGCCAGCCAGTACTAAATCTGGAATTCCATCGTTGTTAGCATCCAACGAAGTGATTGAATAATTATCTCCTTCAATTGCAGGAGTTCGAATAGAATCAAGGAGTGTGAAGTCTTTGCCGGAATATATAAAATCCATGTACCCAAGCATGCGTGCAACCAGGTCTCTGTATCCATCCTGGTTGAAATCCGCCTCACCATAGACGCACATTCCAAGCGATCCGCGTCCCTCAATTACGTACGGAAAACTAACTTGAGAGAAAGCAGAAGAACAAGTCAGAATCAAGATTGTGCAAGCCAGAAGTACTCTTTTCATAACCCCTCCTCGGGTTATCCCATATTTATCTTACATCAAGATACTCAATCTCGGTAAACAATGCAAGCTACTTAATTAACTGCCTCAATATAACAATCGTCAAACCCAATGCCAAAAATAACAACCCAATCAGTACGTATTTTCTGAAGCTTAACCTGAACATCAAACTCTTATACAACACCGACTGAGTCTGTTTCCTCACATCCTCTCCATCGATGAATCTATACAGAATCATCAATCCTTCTTCCTTCAATACCTTGTATGAAGCCTCCGCCAGCTTGATGTCAGCAAAGGAGGGAGTTCCAAAATAGCCTAAACCCTGTCCCAATTTCAGAGCGGCATCGGCTCTCAATTGCAGGGGATTCTCAATTAAAACCGGAGGGAGTTCTTTGTATTTTTCCTTTACCAGTTCCGGTTTTATCATCATCATCATGGAAGTCTCCCACCAGCCGGCGTGATAGTCGTACTTCAAATTCTTTGCTTCTTCTTCGTCCAATCTCTTATACAGCGCGCTTTGTATCCTCTCGGTATATTTCCCCAGAAGAAAGTTGACAGCCATTACACCGGTCAGGGAGATGGTTTTGACTTTGTGCTTTTTGGTGATTCTAGCGGCAGCTTCTTCCAGCACGGCAATATGGCCTCCTCCGCCGTGAGAGGAGATTATAACTAAAAACTTGTACCCCCAATCGGCTATCGATTTACCGCAGGGGAGCAGGACGTCATACACCGCCTTAATGGAATGTCTCACCGACCCTTTGAATCTGAAGACGTTGGCTCCGAGTGGAATTGAGGGAAACAAAACTACATTCCAATCCGGACGATTCTGGCAGAACTCTTCAGCTGTCTTCTGGGCGAAATACGAGGCGATGAAAATGTCCGTTCCTATCGGGAGATGGGGGGCGTGCTCTTCCAAAGGTGAGATTACTAGAAAGAATACGGTCTTATCAGGTGGAAATCTTTCCAGCTCCTGATAGGTTAATTCTTCCAGTTTGAAGACCGGCATAATAAGACTGGAATCTAACCGGAGAAGTCAAAAAGGCAAGGAAGCTCAGGAAGCAGCGGGGGCTTTCTTGCTGCCTATCCGCTTGAGGATGGCTCCGAAAACAAACATACAGATAAAAGAGACCACAAAGACCAGAAGGCCGGAGAGCTCGTGCAGAAAGTCCTCAGCTAATTTAGGGGAGATGGCGTAGGCACCCAGAGCAGTAATAAAAATTCTAAAGATGTTGGCAATCAGAGCAATGGGGACGGCAGAGGCAAAGAGAATGAGTTTTTTCAAGGTGGTCTTTTGGGTTAAGTAAGCATAGACCCCGGATAGGGCCAGAAGCGAAACCAGAGAGCGCAGGCCGGAGCAGGCTTCCACTACTTCCAGGCTGTAACCCTGAAGATGAATGATGTTTCCCTGCCTGATGCAAGGTAAGCCAATCAGGTGCAGAAGAGAGGTAGTAATCTTGGTCCCCAGAACCTGCAACGGGAAGGCGGCTGCAAAGTATATTACGTAGGGAATTGGAATAGCCAGAATTAGGTACCAGATGGGAAACGAGACTGCCTTGGCCAACCTGGTTCCACCGAAGTACCACACCAAGCCGAAAAGAAGAATCACAAAAGAGAGTCTGACCGTAAAATACTCTGCCCCGGCAGTTCCCACCAGCAGCAAAAAGAGTCCAGCGGCAATGGCTCCAAGCCCTAAAGGAGTAGATTGGGTGGGAATATGGGCAAACTCTTTTCGCTTGCGCCACAGCAGAAAGAGTGAAACCAGAGGGACCAGAAAACCATGAGAGTAATTGGAATCTCTTTCCCAGTCGTCCACCAGCTCGACGAAAACCGGCAGATAGATGGCAAAGAGAAAAACCCCGAGGATGATTATACCAAACGGTATTCTCTGTCGAAGGGGTAGGATCCTTCCGTTCATGGCGGCTCTCAATCTATTGTATCGGTGAAAAAACGCAATCACCGGCAATTCTGACACGATTTACGATTAAGTCGGTACTCACTGTAGATATGCAGGGGATTGCAATAAAGTGCAGATTGCACGCAGAATCTTGGGACTGAGTGTAAGTTTTTCCGACAGGGGAAAAGGTAATGTATTGTAGTGATTTAGGTTAAATCTTAAAAAACAGTGTCAGCGGAGTTTACATATTTGCGAGTAGTTAGAATTAAGTGAACTATCTAGCAGGTCGTAATTGATTGACTTTCAACAAGATATAATTGGGGACAAGCCTGTTACTATTGGCATAGTGATTGCTAGATTCTAGGTCGTGAACTCAAATTTTAACCAGAACATAAAAGAAACTTTAAGGAGGATTAGGATGAGGAAGTTATCACTGCTGGCAGTCATAGGACTGGCAATAGTTTTGACTGCGGCAACAGTTAAAGCAGATCCCTGGCCGAGCTTAAACGCTTCGGCAGGTACGCTCAGCTTTGTCACAGTCACAGCGACCCAGGGTCCAGCCAATGTCTGGTCATTCGCTTTGAGTGTAGATGCTAGCGCCCCCATCGGCGGTGCTATAAACGTAGGCGGAATAAAGGCCCTAGCGGTTTACCTGAACAACGGCGATGCGGGTCCTGATTTAGAGGGAGCAGTACCTGGATGGGGAACCACCGCGGGTGTCACCACCTTGGCGACCTGGGATTTCAACGGAGGTTATGAAGAGAACAAAGGTGCCTTCGGAACCCACACCGGCTCCCCGGTTGATTACATTCACAAGGGAGAAACTGCTAATCCTCTCTTGACGGCTGATTTCAATGGCACCGGATACAATTTGAATCCGGCCACGACCCAATACCTGGTCCACTTAGACTGGGGTTACTACCGGGAAGAGATTCAGGGTAACACTGCCTGGTACGGCCCGAACGGCACTCCTCCACCCCCGGAGGTTCCTGAGCCAGCTACTATGCTATTGCTCGGTTCCGGACTTTTGGGTGCGGCTGGGTTTGCCAAGTTGCGCAGAAAAAAGTAAGAATCCAAATTAAATCTGGTTTAAACAGAGCGGGCCATTTTGGCCCGCTTTTCATTTTGGCAGTGACTTCTCATGGCACAAGCCGTCCAGGTTCACGCTAAGCGGCACTTTTGCCTGAATGCGCGAATTCTACACCTTTGAGGCTCAAATTTTGGCTGAATCTACCGATTATTAGTTCAGGATGACGAGCCAGACGCCCAACATTCTTCTCATAGATGACGACCCCTCTGTGGGAGGATCTCTCTCCGAGTTTTTAAGCCCGGCCGAATACAAACTGTACTCGTTTCTCAGAGGTGAAGAGGCTCTAGAGAGATTCCCGGAGTTGAAGCCGGATGTGGTTCTCTTGGACTTGAACCTGCCGGGGATGTCCGGGCTGGAGGTGCTCAAAAAAATCAAAACCACAGATGGCAAGATACCGGTAATCGTTCTGACCGGACACATCTCAACCGAATCAGCCATTGAAGCCATGAAGGAGGGGGCTTTTGATTACATCACTAAACCCTATACTCTGGAAAAAGTGGCCGGAGAAATTAAAAAAGCACTGGCTGATAAAAAGACCGGAAAGCCGGGACACCCTTCCAGCGGCACTCCCTCGGCTAATGACAATGAAATCATCGGTCAGTCTCCTGAAATCGTAGAAATCGCCAAGCTAATCGGTCAGGTAGCCAAGACCGACGCCTCGGTCCTGATCATGGGGGAGTCCGGCACTGGAAAGGAGTTAGTAGCCCGGGCCATCTTCCGTAATTCCCGCCGGGCAGATAAAGCTTTCCTTTCGGTCAACTGTGCCGCCCTGCCTGAGGCGCTCTTAGAATCCGAGCTCTTCGGGCATGAAAAGGGGGCCTTTACCGGGGCTTATGCCCGTAAGATTGGAAAATTCGAGCAGTGCCACACGGGTACGATTTTTCTGGATGAAATCGCAGACATGTCTCTGGTAACCCAGAGCAAGGTTCTTCGCGTTCTCCAAGAGCAAGAGTTTGAAAGAGTGAGCGGCAACGAATCCATAAAAGTCGATGTCCGGGTAATTGCCGCCACTAATCGGAGCCTGGTGGAATTAATCAAGGACAACAAATTCAGAGTTGATCTGTTTTACCGTCTGAAGGTTGTCTCCATCTTCCTCCCTCCCTTGAGAGAAAGAAGGGTAGACATTCCGATTTTAAGCGAACATTTCCTAAAAAAATACACCGCCCAGGTGGGCAATGAGGTTAAGGGAATTTCCAGGGAGGCGATGGAAATGCTGTCTAAGTACCACTGGCCGGGCAACGTGCGTGAACTTGAAAATAATGTCCACACGGCAGTGGTTATGTGCAAAGGTGAGATTCTGACGCCGGAGCACTTCCCGCTCCACTCCGACACTCAGGAGAGACTGACTTTTGATTATCAGAAGATTCAGCAGGATTACTACAAGCTCTTCTCGGACGTGCTGGGGCCGGTGTTCAATAAGGTGATGGATACTTCCGAGGGGCACATCTACGACCATTTGTTCTCGGCCCTGGAAAAGGCAGTGATTGAAAAGATTCTGAAGCAGACTGAATCGAACCAGTTGAGGTCGGCCAAGATTTTGGGGGTCAGCCGGAATACTTTACGGGACAGAATGGCTAAGTACCAGCTGACTTAGGTGAAAAGGGGCGCGTTTCTTTAAAAGGAGGGTAACCCCCGTGCTTTAACGAGCAAGGGGGTTTTTAATTTTTAGGAAAATCATTGACAGGGGTTGTCTTTTTGGCTTTAATTCTTGAACAAATGGTCAGGCTCAGAGAGAGTTTCCTTGCTTCTGCTTTTTTGTCCAATCATCCCGGGTGTCCCTTTGAGGCGAGATTTTCATTACAGTTGAGTTCATGATGGAAGTAACTAGCTGGAAAAGGCGACTATTGTGGAAGTGCTGGGAGAAACTGACAATGTTCAGAACGTGGTGAGGTTGAATTCAATCAGACAGAAAGAAACACATCCTCTAGTCTTGGGTAGGTTTGAATTAGCGCTGAAAAAGTTAAGGAAATCGGATTAGATGGACTTACAAGAGCGCCTCCAGAGTTTAGCCAGTCTGGGTTTGATTAAGGCTGAGAAAAAAGCCAGGCCCCAAAAGGACTCCTCACTGGTTGATTACCTGAATGGGGAAGTCGTCTGCAACTCCGCCGGTGAATATATGCAATTACAGAAAACTTACGGGGTATCCTATCGGCAAGGAAACGTCTGTCTTTCGGATTTGACCGGAGTGGAGGGGAAGACGGTCTGTTTTCTGTCAGCTACTCAAAACCTGCAGCGGTTTGAAGTTAAGAAAACAATTTTTCTTGATACCGAGACCACCGGCCTGGCCGGTGGGTCGGGTACTTATCCGTTTCTGGTGGGGATAGGGTATTTTGAGACCGATAATTTTGTCCTGCGACAGTACTTCATGCGGGATTACGGGGAGGAAAGAGCGCTTTTGCATGATTTGTCGGAGCACCTAGAGAATTATCCGTACATTGTTACCTACAACGGCAAAGGTTATGATTTGCCGATTCTCAAAACCAGATACATTCTCAACCGGATAAAATCCTCCCTCGAATTTGACGGTCATTTGGACCTGCTTTTTTCTGCCCGCCGAATCTGGAAGCAGAGAGTTAAGGATTGCAGCCTGTCAAATCTGGAAAATAGAATTCTGGGAGTGGAGAGGGAATTTGATATTCCCAGCTATCTAATACCTCAAGCTTATTTTGAATTCTTGCGAAGCGGCGAAAAGGAGAAAATCAAACTGATTGTGGAGCACAATGCCAACGACATTGTCTCCATGGCTGCGCTTCTGGCTCACCTCTGTCAATTGCTGGAAGACCCGAACAAATTGGAGGAAATCTACCCGGAGGACTTATTCAGTCTGGGGAAGAGTTACTATTACGCACAGCAATTCGACCGGGCTTGCTGGTGTCTGGAAAAAGCGTCGGATAAAAGTAAGAACGAAGAGCTTTTTCTACAATCTCAGCTCTATTTGGGGAGATTATTTAAGCGAATGGCCGAGTGGCTGAAGGCTGAAAAGGTTTGGTTAAGAGTATTGCAAGATTACAGCCGATTTAGCCTGGAGCCGTATCTGGAGTTGGCAAAATTTTACGAGCACCGGGCCAGAGATTACTCCCGGGCGCTGGCGCTGGTTGAAAAGGCCATAGATAACCTGAGCGCTTCGATCAACAAACAGGTGAATTATGGCTTGGAGCAAAGTCTTAACTACCGTAAACAAAGATTGTTGCGGAAGTTGGGCAGAAGAGCATAATTAAAGATTTCTCGATTCCATCCCAAACGGCTTAAATTCAAGCGCTTATAGGATGCTTTACTCCAAAAAAAGTATTGACAGTCGCCCTAAATCGGCTATTTTTAAGGAGTTGGAGGAAATAGAACCGGAGGACTTATTCAGTCTGGGGAAGAGTTACTATTACGCACAGCAATTCGACCGGGCTTGCTGGTGTCTGGAAAAAGCGTCGGATAAAAGTAAGAACGAAGAGCTTTTTCTACAATCTCAGCTCTATTTGGGGAGATTATTTAAGCGAATGGCCGAGTGGCTGAAGGCTGAAAAGGTTTGGTTAAGAGTATTGCAAGATTACAGCCGATTTAGCCTGGAGCCGTATCTGGAGTTGGCAAAATTTTACGAGCACCGGGCCAGAGATTACTCCCGGGCGCTGGCGCTGGTTGAAAAGGCCATAGATAACCTGAGCGCTTCGATCAACAAACAGGTGAATTATGGCTTGGAGCAAAGTCTTAACTACCGTAAACAAAGATTGTTGCGGAAGTTGGGCAGAAGAGCATAATTAAAGATTTCTCGATTCCATCCCAAACGGCTTAAATTCAAGCGCTTATAGGATGCTTTACTCCAAAAAAAGTATTGACAGTCGCCCTAAATCGGCTATTTTTAAGGAGTTGGAGGAAATAGAAATTCATTCGACTCCTTTTTTTGTTGTTAAAAGGTCAACTTTAACTTTCCGGATAGGGTGAGGATATGAAAGCAAAATCATACTTCAGCATGACCCCGGCTCTAATTCTGCTCTTCTGCTCGGCAGTCTGGGGCGCGAAATCATTCCAAGAGTATCAGCAGGAACTGCTGAAAAGCGCCAACACTGAGCTTCTAAAGAAAAGGCTTGCCCGAGATTTCTTTCCGGACAAAGGACCTCTCTCAATTAGCGGACAAGTTGGGCCACATATCCCTGAGGCTTTGGCTCCCCTGCCGGATTTCAAGGTGAATCTGGACCCCTTCACCGCCACATATCCCCAAACTAATCCTCGTGTAATCATCCTCCCCAGTAAGTCTTCTGTGGCAGTGTGGGAGGAAACTCGCAACGGCCACTTCGACATTTACGCCCAAAAATATGATTCCTCAGGGGTAGCGGTCGGCGCGAATGTCAAAATCAACCCGGGACCGGATCAATCCGACCAGTTTCTGCCGGACATAGGAATTGACCAGAACGGTAACTTAGTCATAGTGTGGGTCGACTACGGCAGTCTAGATATCATTTTCAAGCGTTTTGATTCGACCCTGGCTGCTCTGGCGCCATCTACAAAAGTCAATACAGGTCCTGCCAACACCGCCTGGAAACCGGCGGTGGCAGTAGCTCCGAATGGTTCCTTTATAGTGGTCTGGGAGGACATCCGCGCCGGGTTCAATGCGTACGGACAGTTTTATGACCCTTCGGGAGCGCCGATCGGTTCGAATTTTAAGATTAATTCAGATGTGGGTCTATTACCCCATTTCGCTCCACGAGTCGAATATGACGGTGACGGCAATCTGGTTGTGGGTTGGGAAGATTACCGCAACGGGGATGGTGATATCTATTTTCAGAGATATGATGCCTCCGGCGCGCCGGTTGATACAAATATCCTGGTCTCGCCGGATGTCAGCAACGAAGACCAGTATCTGCCCGACCTGGACAGAAGCTTTGACGGCAGAATAGCCATTACCTACGTCGACACTCGTAATGGCCAACCGGACATCTATGTTCAAAGAGTCTCTGCCGGCGGTGCTCTGCAGGGGGGAGCCGTCAAGGTTAATACTGATGCAGGTACTAATGAGCAGTGGGACCCGGCCGTAGGGGCCGACTCACTTTTCAGATTCGTGATTAGCTGGGCGGATTACCGCTCTACTCCGGCGATTTACACCCAGAGTTATGATTCTCTTGGGAATACGGTAGGGATTAATATTCCGATAAGCACCCTTAATGCGCTGCAAGAACGGAACTCGCCCGGAATCGACCGGCACCGGGCGGGGAACTACTTCATAGCCTGGCAGGACCACCGGGCTAATAATTTCGACATCTATGGCCAGAGGGTTAATGCCAGTGACGTTATGACCGGAGTGAATTTCAAATTAAATGACGACTTGTTAGGGGCCTTCCAAAAGAACCCGGCCATCGCCACGATTCCGAACGGCAGCTTTTACATTGCCTGGGAGGATTACCGCTCAGGCAATGCAGATGTTTATTTACGGGCATTCGATCGGCTGGGAAATCCTTTGATTACCGATACCAAGGTCAACTCCGACGTCTCTTTGACTGATCAGACATTTCCCGATATCTGCGCAGACGAATCCGGCAACCTTCTGGTCACCTGGCTGGATTTATCCAGCGGCTCCAGAATCATGGGACAGTTTTACGATGGCGCCCTGCTTCCCAACGGGGCCAATGTTCAGATTTCCGATGGAGCCGGCTCAATCGTCCATCAGAGGCCGGCCTGCGCTGCCACCGGTGAGGGCAAGTTTCTGACAGTTTGGTCGGACAACAGGAACGTTTTGGTGACCATGAACATCTACGGGCAGCTGTTTTCATCTCCAGGGACTCTGTCAGGCACAAACTTCAAAGTCAACGACGATGTCTCTTCTTTGGATCATCTCAATCCCAGGGTGGGGGCCGACAGCAATAATTTCTTCGCGGCCGCCTGGCAGGACTCCCGCTCCGGTCAGTCCCGGATCTACTTGAGATCGTACGACGGGAGTGGTACGCCGCAAGGCGCCAGTTTCCCAGTAGAGTCGGATTCGGCCGGAACCGTGCAAATACTGCCCGACATTTCAGTCACTCCTCAGGCATCGGGAGTGGTGATTTGGCTGGAGCAACGAGGGTACGGTAGTTACGTTTTGGCGCAGCGCTACAGCGATGCAGGTACACCTTTAGGTGCTAATCTGACTATTGCCGACCCGCTCACTGGACTGGTCAATAACCCAAGAGTTGCAGTCGACAAGAACGACGCGTTCTTCGCCACCTGGGAGGATAAACGCAACGGTGATTGGGATGTCTACGGTCAATTTTACTATGCTTCCAATGACTCGGCCGGGGAGGATGTCAAGGTGAATGCTGACGCGGGTAGTAACTTGCAGCTTAGCCCGGATGTGGCCCTTGCCAGAGATGAAGCCTATTTGGCCTGGGCAGACAATCGCAACCCCAACTCCGGTTTGGATATTTTTGCCAAGTTAATTTCTTACCAGGGTGTGGATGTCAAACAGCCGAAGTCAGGGATTTCCCAACTCCCCCAGGATTTCGGTTTGAGCCAGAATTACCCGAATCCATTCAATGCCGTTACTCACATTCAATTTGCTCTGCCGAAGGAATCGGGAGTCGAAATAGTGGTCTACGATCTTTTGGGAAGAAAGGTAAAAACGTTTGATCTGGGCCGGTTGACTGCCGGTTACAAGTTAATTACCTGGGATGGGAGAAACGACCGGGGAGATGTGGTTGCATCGGGGGTCTATTTCTACCGGATAAAGACTGACAGCTTCTCTGACGTGCGCAAGATGACCTTGCTGAAATAGTCCGCTATGAGAATTTAAGAAAAGGCGTCCGGAAGGCAGGACGCCTTTCTTGCTTTGGGCTTGACAGTTTTGTGTGGCGGTCGACTTATTATGATAGAGATGAGAGCTTTAACTAAAAGTCTATTAACCGGACTTCTGGTTGCACCGCTCTCCCTTTTGGCACAAGTCGCCGACGATGCGCCAGCAGATTCGAAAGATGAATTAGTCAGCCAGATTGAGCCGGATACTCTAACTCTGAATCATCGCCTCCAGTCTGTTTCGGTCCGGCACGGAGTGCACAGCCAAAGAATGCTCTGGTTTGCTATAGGAAACGTAGCCCTAGGCACAGCAGGTTATTTCTGGTCGCAGGAGGCCTGGGGGACATCTTCAGGAAATTTTCACCTGAAAAAGGATTGGACCGGCGACGGGCTGGCACAGAATGACGAGCTCAGCCACTTGGTAATAGCGTACAACTTCAGCTACATTCTCCAGCCGGTCTACCAGTGGCTCGGGTTTTCACCGTCAAAGTCGATGACATTTTCCACCATTCACACGGCCCTGGCCACCACCCTGATTGAATATCCAATAGATGCCTACAACCCCCTGCAGGGATTCGGCGCTTCTGATTTGCTGGCCAATTATCTGGGCTGTGGTCTGGCCTTAGGGCAATATCATCTACCTGCTCTGAAGAATTTTGGCCTTAAAATCTCGTTTAAGCAGGCTCCCTGGGTGGCCAATACTCATGGGGTAGCCGGCACGGCGGAGGAATTTGACAATGAGATCATGTGGTTGACTTTTAGGCCGGTTTATAAAAGGATTGATTTTATCCATTTCGGTGTAGGGTATAGCACCAATCACTTCCAGCCGAAGGTGGAGAGGGAGTATTATCTGGGGGTCGGAACTACTTTACCGGATGTAGTGAATATTCTCAGTCCGAAAGCTGGAAGATGGCTGTCGCCTCTGAAGATGTTCTATCTGGAACTACACCAGAGGCTGAATTGATCGAGCCCACTGTCATTTGGCCGGAGTTTGAGCCAGGCTGAATATCAAAGGGGCTAAAGCGTCCTGCAGGAAGTGGGCCACTATGCAGGGGTAGATTGATTTTCTCCAGTAGAATAAAATCGCGAATAGAAATCCGTACATTCCGGTAAATATTACGCCGAGTGCTCCCTGGTAAAGATGCCCGATTCCGAAGGAGATGGAAGAGAGTAAGGCGGCGGCCCAGAAGTTACCAAGTACTGGGGTCAGTCTGGTCAACAAAAACCCTCGAAAGCTTAATTCCTCTCCTATGGCGGCAGAAAGGGAGAGGATAATCCAGAGTGAATAATCCAAGCCAGTTTTGGGAAGATACTGCGCGATTTCTTTGGGCTGGTCGAGTCCATGGATGACCTGGCTTAGGATTGAGAAGAAAAAAACTGCGAAGATTAAAAATCCGATCCCGAATAAGGTGTTCAGCCAGTTTATCCCCACCAGCCCGACCGAATTGACTCCTTCCTTTGCTCTAAGTAATGCCCATAGGACCATAAGAATCAGCAAGAATTGAACAAATAGGGTGGGAAGATAGATTTCCAGGCTCAGGTTCTTGACTTCGGCGGGGAGGTCCCCATTGGAGGAAACCCAGACCGAGAAGAGCGGCCAGATTACCAATAGAAATATGATGACCGCCCAGGTGCTCTTGCGGTAGGGATAGAGCATCCCTAGAATTTTTTCCGCAAAGAGCCGACCAGAATAGCCGTCCCGACTACAATCAGAATCAGGGGCCAGGCGACATCCATGTCTAGGATGTGGAGGCTGTCCAGCAAGAAAATCCCGCCTACTCCGATGAGGATTAAGCCTCCGACTATGCCGCCGTGAACGTCTTTCGATTTACGTTGAGTGGGTTGACTAGGCTGTTGAGTGGTTTCTTCCATGGCTCTTCCTTTTTGAGATGATAATACTTTTTGGTTTACTAAGTCAATACGTCGGACTGCAATTCAGGTTTCGGCTTGACAGATAAGGTATTGCTGATACTTTGAGCCCACTTGGCCTGAAAGGACCGGCAACTAAGCAGGATTAGGAGCGTTTAGACCCAATTCAGGCACAATGTTCGGATTGGATAGAGCTGTAAGAAGGATGCGAGTATGCCATTCGGCAACGTCTATGAGGATGCCCGGCGTGCAGACGCCTATGCCAAGTTGGAGTTTCCCGGTACATATTATCTAGCCTTTCGGGATTTGCCTGAAATCATTTCTGAACATGTCAAAGGAAAAAGGGCTCTGGATTTCGGGTGTGGCACAGGACGGTCGACCCGATTCCTCCAAAAGCTGGGATTCGAAGTCACCGGGGTTGATATCGCAGGTGACATGTTGAAAATGGCCAGGGAATTCGATCCGGTTGGAGACTATCGCCTGGTTGAAGATGCCAACCTGAGTCAATTCAAAGACAATGTTTACGATCTGGTGTTATCTGCTTTTACCTTCGACAACATCCCCACAGCAGCTAAGAAGGTAAAGAACCTGCAAGAGATAAAGAGGCTGCTGCAAGCCAATGGAAGGATAGTCAATCTGGTTTCATCGCCGGAAATCTACGTGCATGAGTGGGCTTCTTTTACGACCAAAGACTTCCCTGAAAACCGAAATGCTAAGAATGGGGACAAGGTCAAAATAATCATGACCGATGTAGAGGATCAAAGGCCGGTAGAGGATATTCTCTGGACAGATGAAGCCTATCGGGAAGTGTACAAGTTGGCAGGCTTAGAGTTGTTGAAATCGTACAAACCCTTAGCCAGAGAGGATGAGCCGTATAAGTGGGTGAATGAGACTAAGATTGCTCCCTGGGTGATCCATAGTATTGGAAAAACTGCAGAAGTAGCGTTAGACATCGTTTATCAAATCCCAAAGAACTAGGTAGTGCGCCTCAGATTGGGATTGTATCAAACGTTGAACTTTGCGCCGCATCTCTTCACATACCAGTTGACTTCCGTCGTCCACCACACTAAATTCGCCGGAAATACTTCAGGGCCGTAATTGGCACCTGACTCTTATGCCGCGGTAGCTCAGTAGGTAGAGCAACGGACTGAAAATCCGTGTGTCGCCAGTTCGATTCTGGCCTGCGGCATTTTGACATCCCGAAGCCACTGTCCTACAACGGATTGGAAGGCCTATTATTAACTTGACAAAATCTGCCGATATACGTATATAGCAACAGAGATTAGTAGGTTATTTTGTTAAATCTTAGAAATCGCAAGTTAAGCTTAAGGTTAACCCCCACCGCTTAAACGGTGGGTTTACTTTTAATGTATAAATCTTGAAAGGTGGTGAATTTAGTTTGCCGGAAGGAAA
>Ga0154806_113_pt1 | contig 45128 bp, 39 predicted proteins | sample Rifle2008BG16ft_FD_105814 | JGI IMG/M metagenome (GOLD analysis project Ga0154806, IMG submission 105814) | candidate division Zixibacteria bacterium RBG_16_50_21
GCCTCGGCAAATCCACCTACGCCCGCTGCGGCATCATCGTGAATGTCACCCCTTTCGAGCCGGAGTGGGAAGGTTTTGCTACTTTGGAAATCTCCAACACCACTCCTCTGCCAGCTAAAATTTACGCCAACGAAGGGATCGCCCAAATAATATTTCTGGAAGCCGACGAAGTCTGCCAAGTCTCCTACAAGGATAAAAAAGGGAAGTACCAGGCCCAGAGAAAAATCACCCTGCCAAAGATTTAGCTGGCTTAAGATGCCGTTCTGGAAAAGGTGGCAGACACTCCTGTGGGTTATTCTGCTTTTGTCCTTTTTGGCCCGTTTCTACCATCTCACCACCCCCTTGGTGGATTATCACTCCTGGCGGCAGGCCGACACCGCCTCGATTGCCAGGAATTTCTACCGGGAAGGATTCCAGCTCCTCTACCCTCAAATAGACTGGGGGGGGAGGAGTTCGGGTTACTTGGAATCGGAATTTCCCCTGTTTGCCTTTCTGGTCGCCCTTCTTTATAAGGTCTTCGGCCTGCACGATAGCCTGGGCAGGCTTTTGAGCATTCTTTTTTCTTTAGGCTCAGTGGGACTGGTTTTTCTGATAGCAAAAAATCTTTTCTCCCAAAAGACCGCCCTTATGTCTGCCGTTCTGTTTTCTGTATTTCCCAGTTCCATCTATTTCGGACGGGCCTTCATGCCGGACTTCTTGACTCTTTTTGCTACTCTTTTGGCTATATATCTTTTAATCCTATGGTACCGGAGCGGCCGCCAATACCTTTTCTGGCTGTCCGGTGCGTCTCTCGGTCTGGCTCTGGCGCTGAAAATAAGTTTTGCCCATACCCTGGTGTTGGTGGCGGGAATCTTTTGGTTGAAACATGGCTGGCAGTTTTTGGCTAAACTGAACTTCTGGCTGTATATGTCGATGGCTCTGCTCCCTCCTCTGGCCTGGTATTATCACGCTCATCAACTCTACCTCCAGACCGGTTTGAGTTTTGGCATCTGGGAGTTTGGCTCGGACAAATGGGGCCGTCTGGAAATCTGGGCAGATCCGGGATTCTATAAGAATTTGGTCCTCAGCAAGCTGGGTCAGTCCAATCTGACCTGGCCGGGATTATTCTTGCTGGTGGGAGGAATCTGGCAAGCCGCCAGAGAAAAAAGGCGCCCCATCTGCTATCTGTGGTTATTGTCACTTTTGGTCTTCTTTCTGGTGGTGGCCAAGGGAAACTGGATGCACGACTACTACCAGCTCCCCTTTTTGCCTATTGCTGCCCTGTTGATGGGCAACTTTGCTTATGATAAATCAAAAGCCGGCGGCCGCACTTGGAAAAAAATCGTAACCGTGATTCTGCTGGTCGGCATTCTTGTATTTTCCGTCGCCCGTCTGCATAAATCCTTCACCCTCCGGGACCGGAACCGGGCCGTGCTGACCCTCTCCGCACAAATACAGGACCTGACTCCAGAAGGAGCTTATCTGGTCACCGTGCAGAAAGTGCCTGACCCTGTACTATTATATTTGAGCGACAGAAAGGGGTGGAATCTTTCTCTGAATACGGTCACTCTCGCAAGCCTGAGAGGATTGGCCGGCACCTCCGCCATCTACCTGGCCGGAATCAAAAGAGACTTCTCAGGCCCTAATGCCAGTCTGCAAATGAAAACACTGCTGTCCGAGTTCCAGGCCCTGGCCGATAATGACCGGTTTTTCATTTTGAAAGTTCCTGAAAGTGATTAAATTATGGCAGCATGAATCAAACCAAAGAGCGCCAGGGATTGATTATCGTCTATACAGGCGACGGTAAAGGAAAAACCACCGCCGCCTTGGGGACGATTTTAAGAGCGATTGGATATAACTGGAAAGTCTGCGTCATTCAGTTCATCAAGGGGAGTTGGACCTACGGTGAAATGAAGGGTTTGAAACGCCTGGAACCGGACGTGGTGCTTAAAGTGTTGGGACAGGGTTTTGTGGGCATCATTGACGACAAAAAACCCATCGAAGAACACATCGCCGCCGCCCAGGGAGCTTTGAAAGCTGCTCTGGAGGACGTACAGAGCGACAAATATGACTTGATAATTCTGGATGAGATTAACGTGGCCTTAAATCTGGGACTGATTGATTTGAGCGAGGTCAAGAAATTGCTGACCGGCAAACCCAAGCGTTTGCATCTAATTCTCACTGGCAGAGGAGCTCCTCAGGATATAATCGATATGGCTGACTTAGTCACCGAGATGAAGGAAATCAAACACCCCTATCAAAAGGGAATCTTAGCCCAAAAGGGAGTCGATTTCTAGTTGGTTTTGGTCACCGGGGCAACTGGCTTTGTAGGCAGTAACATCGTAAAAGAATTATTAGCTCAAGGCTATCAAGTCAGAGGGCTGGTTCACAGCAGGAGAAAGCTCGGACGACTGCAGGGCTTGAAAGTCGAGACTGCTGAAGGAGACATCACCAATCTGGAATCCCTAAGCGATCCCTTTAAGGGTGTGAAGTATCTCTTCTCCTGCGTGGGCATCATTTACGAAACCAAAACCGCCAATTTCGATTCTATCCACGTTCTGGGAGTCAAGAATTTGGTTAAGCTCGCCAGAGAGAATAAAGTGGAACATTTCGTGCACATCTCCGCCCAGGGGACCGGACCGGGAGCCAAAAGCAGATACCATCAGACCAAGTACAGGGGGGAGCAGGAAATCATAAATTCCGGCCTGACCTATACCGTCTTCCGTCCTTCCATAATTTTCGGCCCCGAAGACGACTTCGTCAACCGCCTGGCAAGAACGCTAAAGTTCAATCCCGTATTTCCCATAATTTCCGGCGGTGGCAAGCTCCAGCCGGTTTACATTAACGATTTGGCCAAATGCGCAGTGTCCTCACTGACCAATCCTGCTGCCAGAAACCAGATCTTTGAAATCGGCGGGCCTGAGCAGATGACCCTACTGGAGATCATAAACGTAATTAGGAAAATCAAAGGTTACGGCCACAGATTCCACCCCAGCTTGCCCTACTCTCCGGTCTTTTGTGCAATCAAAGTAGCCGAGAAGTTTGTGCCAAAAATGCCGGTCACGACCGACCAGCTCATAATGCTTAAAGAAGACAACACCTGCGACAATTCCTCGATTGAGAGAGTTTTCAGTCCCAAATTAACCTCGTTGGAGCCGGGCTTGTCCGTGTATCTTCGCAGTTAGCCCGATTCGTTTGACAAACCCCCGAGCGTATCGTTTCTTGTGGAGACAAACAAAGGACAATATGCCTCACCTGGGCGTTGAAGATGTAGAAGTCTTGAAAGAAGAGTTCTCCAAACTCCCCAAACCTGTTAATCTGGTCTATTTCACCCAGAAGATGGCTTGCGATTACTGCCAGGACACCCAGAAGATTCTGGAAGAAATAGCCGCCGTCTCGGATAAAGTCAAGCTACAAGTCTACAACTTTACCCTGGATAAGGAACAGAGCCAGAAATACGGAATTGAGAAGATTCCCGCTACGGTGGTAATGGATGACAAAGACCACGGCATTCGATTCTACGGTATTCCCTCCGGCTACGAATTTACCTCTTTGATTGAAGCCATCCTGATGGTAGGGAAGGGGGAAAGCGGCCTAACCGAGAAAACTAAACGTGAGGTCAAAGAGCTGAAAACACCGCTTCACTTTCAGGTTTTCGTAACGCCCACCTGACCCTACTGCCCCCAGTCGGTCAGACTGGCTCATCAATTGGCCTATGAATCCGATTTGATTCGAGCAGACATGGTGGAAGCGATTGAATTTCCCCATTTGGCTCAGAGATATATGGTATCAGGCGTTCCCAAGACGGTGATAAATGAAAATGTGTCCTTTGTAGGCGCCATGCCCGAAGAGATGGTGATGGATTACATCCGGCAAGCAGCCGGAGATGGAGGAAAATAATGGAAGCATTATGCCTGAATGTAACCGGCAATTTGATATTCGTGGGAAAGGGGGACAGCAACCACTGGATAGCCATGGACGGCTCTCCTACTTTCAAGGGTTTTGAAGCCGGCTCTCATCCCCTGGAGTTACTTTTGATCGGATTGGGAGGGTGCACTGGAATGGATGTAGTGTCTCTCCTGCAAAAGAAGAGAATCAAGTATGACAGGTTTGAAGTTCATTTGAAAGCCGACCGGGCCGCCGACCACCCCAAAGTATTGACCAAAATTGACCTGGAATACGTTATCTACGGCAAGGGGATCGATTCTAAAGCAGTGGAGGAATCAATCCAGCTCTCCCAGGACAAATACTGCTCCGTCTCCGCCATGGTCAAAAAATCAGCCCCAGTAAGCTGGACTTATCGTATAGTGGAGAATTAATATTACGGACGTTTTTACGTATCAGACTTTATGAGTGAAACCCTGACTGCCGAAAGCGCCCAGCCGGTTCAAGTCACTCTTCCGGACCGCAAGCCGGAATGGCTCAAGGTCAAAGGGGCCTTCGGCGAAAATTACCGCTGGGTAAAAAATACCATTTCCGATCTGAATCTCCACTCCGTCTGTCAGGAGGCCATGTGCCCCAACATCGGAGAATGTTTTTCGCATAAGACCGCAACCTTTCTAATGTTGGGAAACGTCTGCACCCGCGGCTGTACTTTCTGCGATATAGCCCGGGGAAAACCGGGATTTCTGGATAGTGACGAACCCCGCCGGATAGTAGAAGCTGTTAAGAGGATGGGGTTGCAGTATGTAGTTTTGACTTCTGTGACCAGGGATGATTTAGCCGATGGGGGGGCAGGCATTTTTGCCGAATGCGTCAGACAGATTTATCGGCATCTACCCGGGGTGGAAGTAGAAGTCCTGGTTCCCGATTTCAAAGGGAGCCGGGAGGCTTTGAAAATTGTGCTGGATGCCAAACCCCTGGTCTTCAATCATAATATGGAGACGGTGGAGAGATTGTATCCCACCGTCCGCAAAGGCTCCAAATACGACCGCTCCCTGGATTTCTTGAAGGCTGCCAAGGATATTGACCCGGCTACGACCACCAAATCCGGGATCATGGTGGGGTTGGGTGAGACCTGGGATGAGATTGTGGTAGTGTTGAAGGATTTAAGGACAGCTCAGGTTGATTTGGTCACCATTGGTCAATATTTGCGCCCCTCCGGCTGGCACCTTAAGGTGGAAAGATTCTATCACCCCGATGAGTTCCGAAAGTTAAGGGAACAAGGATTGGAGATGGGTTTCTCCAACGTCTTCTCCGGCCCCTTGGTGCGAAGCTCCTACCACGCCAAAGAGCAGGCCCTCTTCGGACACAAAGCCTGCTGATCTGTAGACCTTCCTCCATAACGCAACTCTTTTCACACCGCTAGAAAAACCGTTCCTTGGGCAAAGATTATACAGCCTAAATGCTGATTCTTTGCCGCCTTCTGTTTAACTGCCTTCCCGGCGATGCCGATAAAATCAAGGATTAGCTGGCACCATCTCAACCCATCTGTATCACGAAGAAGTCCAAAATAGCGAAGTAAAATGCAGGAAAGAGCCACCCTCTTAGTCATAGATCAAGACCCTCAGGCCTTGCAGACCATACACGAGACATTGGCCTCCGAGCCTCTCACTCTGCTTCTGTGCGAAACTACTCGCAGCGCCCGAGAGGTCTTGAGTAAAAGAAAGATTGATCTGGTCATGGCCAGCTTGTTTCTGGGCCAGGAGACTAGTCTGGACCTGCTCCGCCAGGTCAAACAGGTCAATCCGGAAGCAGTCATCATCCTGATGACCAACCCTCAGCCCACTCTGGAAAGCGCCGTGGAAGTGCTCCGGGAAGGAGTTTATGATTATCTGTTTAAACCCTTCGACTCCTACCTGGTAAAAGGGACGATTCAAAGAGGGTTGATCGAACTAAGGCTGCGCCGGGAAAATGCCCTGTTGCGGGAGACCATCGGACTCTATCGCATCAGCGACAGCGTGGGTGGCACCATCGAACTCAAGAAGCTTCTGGGTTTGACTCTGGAGGCGGCTTTGAAACAGTTTGAATCCCACCTGGCTGCAGTCCTGATGTGGGACGAAGTGCGCAACTGCTTTCTACTCTCCGAAATCCGAGCCAAGAATGAATTGCCTTTCCAGACTTTGGCTATCGATTCCATCGGGCCGGAGGTGATCTATCTAAAACCCCAGATCATTTCTGCTCCCGATGAAATCAGGAAGGTCTTCCCTCTCTCTGAGCATTTTATAGTGGCATCTCTCATCAGTTATCCTCTTCTGGCTAAAGGGAGGATTATGGGGTTGCTTTACCTGATCCGGGACGAGACCATTCCACCCTATTCCTCCGGTGAGCTCGATTCTCTCTCCATACTAGCCGGCAGGGCTGCGGCCGGGTTGGAGAATTCCCGGCTGTATCAACAACTGGAGAATGCCTACTTAAGCACCATCAATGCCCTGGCGAATGCGGTGGAAGCCCGGGATGTCTACACCAAGGGACACACCGAGAGAGTCTGTTATTTGGCCGAAACCTTAGCCCGCAGACTGGGCTGGGGCCAGGAACAGCTCTCCCATGTTAGGATGGGGAGCATCCTGCATGACATCGGCAAGATCGGGGTACCGGACAGCATCCTAAACAAGCCCAAGTCTTTGACCCCGGCTGAGTTTGAGGTGATGAAACAGCATCCCCAAATGGGAGTGAAAATTCTGGAGGGGATCGGCTTCCTGGAGCCGGCTTTACCCTATGTGCTTTACCATCATGAAAGATATGACGGCAAAGGATACCCCACGGGGTTGAAAGGAGAAGATGTTCCCATGGAAGGGAGGCTGATGGCGGTGGTGGACACTTTCGACGCCATCACCAGTGACCGCCCCTACCGAAAGAATTTGGGTTATCAGAAGGCCATTCAGGAGTTGAAGGATTTTTCCGGGACTCAGTTTGACCCTCAGGTGGCCCAGGCCATGATTGAAGCCTGGGAGGCAGGGCAGATTGACCAACAGCGTTTGGAAATAAAAATATCTCCGCCGGCTCGAAGCTTGCCAGCGGAGATATACTCCCAAATCCAGACTTAGCTATTTAAGCATGGTCATTTTGCCGGTTTCTTTCCCCTCCAGGGTAATCAGCCGGTAGAAGTAGATTCCGGTCGGAAGAGTCTCTCCATTTTCAGCAGTGCCGTCCCAGACCACCTGCTTGGTCCCTGCGGTCATCTGTTGTTTTACCAGGGTTCTCACTCTCTGTCCCAGTATGTTGTACACCTCCAGCTCCACCATTCCGGCCCTGGAGAGTTCGAACCTGACCGTGGTAGAGGCATTAAAGGGATTGGGATAATTGCCCAGGAGAGCAAATTTTCTGGGAAGTAAGGGAGATTCCGGATCCACGTCCAGAGGGTTATCCCCCACAATCACGATGAAAGTGCATCCCTCGAATTTCATGCCGTTATTCAGGTATCCGCTCACGCAGATTTCGACCGTATCCTGGGCGTTTACGTTGCCCAGGATTTTGAAGACTCTGGTGGCGTCGAACCTGACTCGCAAAACCCTTCCATTAAAGCGGTCCAAATGATTGTAGATTTTGACCTCATAGCAAGACTGCCAGCTGGAGTTGCTGCTGGAAGCCGCTGAACTGGCGTAGTCTTTGGTACAATTTTTGGTGAACATGACCGGGATGGAGTCGTTCAACCGGATGGTTTCAATCAGAATATCGCTTACGTCAAAGGTCTGGTTATCCAGTCTCAAATCTCCGATGTAGCAGTTCACTTTCCGACGGCAGGCCATCTTCTCCTTGAATTCGTCCGAATTGAGATTGTGCCAGTTGTCCAGATCCTCTTGATCTATGTCCACTGTAGTGTCGCAGCTTGGCTTCTGGTCTGCCCTCCCCCAGGCTTCCGGCCAGTGCCCCCCGGGAAATTCGACTCTGGCGTCGATAATCTGGTCCGCCGGGGTCACTCTTAGCTTGTAGATCCGGTCGGTGACAATGTCTGAGACCCACAGAAATTCTAAGTCCCATTCTAAATCAGTGGCATTCAGACCGGGTCCGGGGAAAGACATCAAGATCGAGCCGCCGGTGGAAAGCTGATAGATTACGTTTAACAACGATCCGCACACCCACAGGGAGCCATTGTTCCAGGCCAGCCCGGTGGGTAAGTCTTCGGCCACCGGAAAAGTGAAGCTGTTAAGAAGCTGTCCATCTCCGGCTAGTTGATTGATGGTCGAATTGACGTTGTCAATGGCCCAGAGATTTGAGCCGTCCCAGGTCAAACCGGCCAGACTCCCCAAAGAAGTTGTTAGCGTACCGACTTCGTCTCCACCCATAGTGAATTTATGTAAGGTTCCGCTGGCCAATTCAGATACCCACAAAAATTGGCCGTCAAAGGCCAGCCCGGAAGCAAGACCGTCAAACTGGAAACTGGAAACGATGTCGCCGTTGGTCTCCAGCTCGTATATGGTGCTCCCTTCCGCCGCAACTGAAGCGGAAAAAAGACTTGCGCCGTCGGTTGTCAAGCCGGTCGACGCCCCGTCACCCGGAGCCGTGAAGAAGTCCAGCACCTCTTGAGATAGGGAGAGGGCCGGGGATTGAACTATTCCCAGAAAGGCGATTAGCAAAACAAACTTATAACATGTTTTCATATGTGTACCTCTTTTTTCATGGTTCTTATCCTCTGTTCTGACCAATGTCTCCAAATCTTCGATATTTCACCACTAACTATCTGAGCAACTGCTGTGCTATTCCCGGACTGCAGGGTGGACTTCCCGAAATGAGTTTTTCCTTTTACTTGTCTGAGTTGGGGTTAAACGGTATTGGTTCGGGTGATTTATTGCCGGGCTTATCCTCTGTGCAACTTGTGAACAGCCTTGAATATGCAAACCGGTTCCTTTTTTGTCAAACAGTCTACATAGGTTACGGTTAAAGTGCTACTTTAAGCCCTAGGAGATGGGGACGGGAATAAAACAGAGAATGAAGATCAAAATAGAGATCCACCCCAGAGATTTTTGCAGCGGGGTCAAGGGTTTGGTATCATCCAAGGTGGGAGGATGCCCCGGCCTCATGAGAAGACCGAACAGAATCCAGATGAACCATCCGTTCCACAGAAATAAAGCCATGAGAACTAATGCCAGCAAAGTTATTCTGCTGATGATAAATTGTTTCTTACCGAACATGGCGTACAAAATGTGTCCGCCGTCTAATTGTCCCAGAGGGAGAAGATTTAGCATGGTTACCAAAAGACCCACCCAACCGGCAAAAGCCACCGGATTAAGCATCAATGTATGGCCTTCCGGTAATTTCCCCAATACTAGATCACCTAACCAGGAAAACAAGAGAGAATCTCCCAAAATCAAAACACCAGCTCCACTCGCCTCCGGAACTACTTCGGAGAGTTTTAACCCGACTATAATAGCGGCAATTGCAACCACAAATCCGGCAACCGGCCCCATTGCTCCAACTTCCAAAAGTTCGCCCCGATTTTTGAAAGGAGACTTGGACCGGATGAAGGCTCCTAAAGTACCCAGCAGGGTCGGCGCAGGAATGAAATAGGGGAGGGTCACTTTTACTTTTCTGTATTTGGAAGTCAGGTAGTGCCCGAACTCATGAAAAGTCAAAATCGATAACAACCAGAACGAATAGGGCCACCCTTTGAGAATTCTTTCCGGGTGCTGTAAGAATCCGCTCTGCCCGTAGTACATAGCCCCAGTCCAGAGTGTACTTGCAACCGTGAGCAGAAAGAGGACGATATTGACCCACGGAACCTGTTTCCCTTTCTTGACTCCGGTGATAATCCTTAAAGTAACGCTTGCATCACCGGTCTCTATTTGATTTTGGTATCCCAAGTTAGTTAGACGAGCACCGGCCAAATGTTGGAAATCAGAGTGAAAGATTTTAGTCTTGCCTTGCAGGATTAAGTCGCTGCCGTCATTGTAGATGGCTTCGATTTCCAGGATGTCTGAAAGAGAATTTGCAGCTTCACGGGCAATGTTGGGCAGGTCCGACTTGCGCATACTGTCTAATATACGTTGACTAAAGCGGTCGGCAACAAAAATTGAAGCATTCCGGCAGATTCTACTTGACAGATGAATGACTCTGAATTTGATTTCAGAAAAATCTACTTTCCATGGAACGACTGTCACAGAGGATCACTCTTTTTCTGTCGCTAATATTCATTTTGATTACTTTTGTTTCTGGAGCGCATTCTCAGGACAGCCTGATCCCTCCACCGCCAGCTTTAGTCGCCCTTTCCAATCACAACTCCCAAATTCCCCTCTACTGGTTCCCACCTGGTACTTCTCCGACTGAACTGAGCCACGATGACGGAGTCTCCGAAGTATATGGCTATGTTGGAACCGAATGGAAGGACAACAAGATTAGCGTTCGGTACAAAGTGGATGATTATCTTCCCTGTCTTTTAAGTTCCTTTAAGATTTACTTCGTCAATCAGGACCTTACTCAGTATCCCGGCGATCGGTATTCCCCCATTCAGGTATCAGTCAATCGTGACAGCTCCGGATTGCCGGGGAGAATTATGTGGGGCCCGACCCAAGTGCAAGCAGACAGTTCCGGTTGGGTTAACAATGGCCAGTGGCTCGAGGTACCATGTAATCTCTTTTTGCTGGATGACTCAATATTCTGGATAGTTCTCCACTGGCTGCCGGAAACCCCGACCGCCCCCCTCATCGGAAAAGACACTACTTCCGTAAACCAACAAAGCTGGTGGGCCCAGTTTAACGGCGAGATTCTGGAATGGCATCTCGAAACCGGGCACAATTTTATGGTAAGAGCCAGTGTCGTCAGCAGTTCCAATCTGTTGGCTCAGTCAGTAACCGTAGACAGTTTCAATCTCTATCGTAGTACTCAGCCCGGAGATATTTTTTCTCCGTCAAATCGGCTTCAGGCAATGTCCTCCAGCAGTTACAGCCATATGGATGCGGAAGTTTCAAACGGAGTGTCTTATTATTACGCCTTAACTTCGGTCTTGGAGGGGAACGAAAGTCCTCCCCAATTTTCACAGGCGGCTACACCTCGCAGCGGGGCAAACTTGATACTTTCACGCAATTCTAACTCAGTTGAAATCGCGGCTGATTCAGTTTTTTTCGACACTATTCAAATCTATAATGCCGGCGATCTTTCTGCCAGTCTGCAATACCAAATCAAGCTCACAGATTCTCTCGATCATCAACTCTCAGACAACTGGGGTTATACCTGGAAAAGCAGCCTGAATTCCCCAGAGGTAGCATTCAAGTGGATTGATATAGAAGATGAATCCACCTTGATTGCCCAATCTGTCGGCGATGATAACAACTGGGGTCCTTATACTTTGGCTTTTTCCTTTCCCTTCTATGGGAAAACTTTTGATTCCCTGAGAATCTGCTCCAACGGCTTTCTTTCTTTTACCAGTCCATCCTTCGACAGGAATAACGTCACTCTTCCGAACAGCGGTGGAGAATTCAACCTCATAGCTCCCTTCTGGGACGATTTGTCTTTTGTGGCTGAGACCAAGGTCTACTTCAGGAGCTGGCAGGACACCGCCGTAGTCACCTTCTCTAAAATCAGCAGTTATCCGAATGAAGGGAGTTTCACCTTTCAGATCATCTTATCCGGCCATGGAAACATCCGCTTTCAATACTTAGATATGAGCGGGCCTGTCAATTCAGCCACCATCGGAGTTCAGAACTGCAACGGGACCGACGGCCTCCCCATAGCCCATAATGAGGATTTTGCGCAGGATTCACTGGCAGTACTAATTCCCGAATCCTGGCTGCAGCCGGAATCCAGTGCATACAAACTTCTGCCCGGCGAAACCAAAGATTTAATTCTGAGGTATTCTTCGAAAGATTTAGGTGAAGCCCGCTTTTTTGGCAAACTCATAGTGAACGGAGAGGATTCCACGGGCCCTCTGGTTGCTCAAGAATTCAGACTGATTCTCGATGTGACCAGTCCCACCCCGGTCAAAGATGGAAGTCAGCCGTCCCTACCCTTCGACTTCCAGTTGCGACAGAATTATCCCAATCCCTTTAACCAAAAGACTACGATTAGCTATAGTCTGACGAATTCCGGACAGGTCACTCTGAAGATTTTCAACCTGCGGGGAGAACTGGTTAAGACTTTAGTGCATCAGTTTCAGCCGGCCGGGGTTCATGGTGTGACCTGGGATGGCACAAATGACAGGGGAGAGGCAGTGGCCAGCGGTATCTATTTCTATCAATTGCTGACTCGAGATTTCCGGCAGGCCCGTAAACTCACCCTCCTGAAATAAAAAAGCCTGCCGGCTACTTGAGCCAAACAGGCTTTTCCAAAATTCTGTATTTCCTACCTCTTCCTTCCCATCTCCTTTTTCCAGGCATCCGCCTGAGTAATCAGCATCTTCTTTAAATCCTCGTTTCCCGCAATCTTAGTGACCAGCCCGGCAAACATGGTGGAGTCCGCCAGAGTCATGTCAATGGCCTTGTTGTAACTCTGCTGGTCGGCCATGAACTTTTCCTGAAGCTTGGCCTTCAAGACCGGATCCTCCCACATCTTGATCATGATGTTCTGGACTATGGCGTCATTGGCCATCAGCTTGTCCACCGCCTGCTGCTCGTTACAGGAACCCAGCAACAGAACCGGCGCTATCAACAGACAAGTAAGTAAAGTAATTCTTTTCATTATTTTCTCCTTTCTGTAAAATGTCACATTCTTCCTAAAGCCTTGGCAAAGGCAATCCAAAAAGGATCCACTCTGGGATGTTCCAGTCTCTTTTCCAGACTGCCTTCTTTCAATATAATCCCTTTCTTTTGGGGAATCACCTCTCCCACGATGGAGGAGAGAATTTTTCTGGCCTTTAGTTTCTTAACAACCTGCTCCGACTTGTCAGGCCGGCAGGTGATGATTAAGGACCCTTCGGAAATGGAAGAGTAGGGATCCATCTCAAATTTCTCACAAATTTTCTCCACTTCTGGTAATACGATTATCTTCTCCTTTACAATGTACATTCCGACCCTGGAGGCCTGCGCCACTTCATACAGTCCTCCCCACACCCCGCACTCAGTGGCGTCGTGCATGGAGGTCACTCCCTTCTTATGGGTGCCGACCGACACGGCAGTCAGGCAGTCCTCTACGACCGACATCTGATAAAATATTTTCTCCGCCTGATTGGCGAATACCTCACCGTAGGAATCAGCAATCTTGTCTCTGAAGGCTACCGCAAAGATTCCGGCAGCTTCAATTGCTGCCCCTTTGGTGATAATAATTACATCCCCAACCTGAGCCATGGTAGGAGTAACATACTTACTCTTGTGGCCAACGCTGATAACTGTTGCGCCTCCCACCATCGGATAGTTACACCCTTCGTAGCGGGCAGTATGCCCGGAGATGATTGAGATGCCTATTTTCTGACACTCCTTGTGAATGGTCTTCCACATTATAGTCAGTTCTTCCAAGGTGATGCTTAAGGGTAGATTCAGGTCAATACACATATAAGTGGGCTTCAAGCCACTAGTGGCGGCATCTGAGGCTAGAATATGGGTGGCAAACCAGGCCGAGCGCTCGAATCCATACTCAGGGACAATAAAGACCGGGTCACAGGTGGTAGCCATGACATTTCCGCCCCCGATGTCAACCACCCCTACGTCAACCCCGTGCTGGGGACCTACTAAGACTTTCCTGGATTTTTTCCCTAATTTGGGGTGGATGAGGTGGTCGAAGATTTCGGGGGAAACCTTGCCAATTTCAGGTAATTTAATTTCCACAGTGATCGCTGATTGGTTGACAATATAGAATCACAGGTAGGAAAGTCAAATTGGCCGCACCAGAGAAGAAAATCAAAAGCCGCCAAGGGGTCAGGGAGTGTTGGATGGGAGGCGAATTCCTTCCGGGGGTGCAGAAGGCTTCTTGGCTTCGCCTGTTTTCCAGCTTGGCGACTTTTCGGAACTATAACTTGAAAGAGCAAGGAAGACTGTTCCTAAAGTCTAGATTTTGCAATCTTTGTGCCTGAAAATTCCCCTGCCTCTCTTTTGCACACCTTTGTAATCTGCTGAGTCCAGAGAAGTTGGACTGACCAATATTTGTTGCCCTCAGCCCTGTCTGAAATCCATTTACAATTATGGGAGTCTCCCGATACTATAAAGTCCCTTCCCCTCAGATCGGTTGACAAATCCGGGGAATAGAATATTTTGACCTTGGAATATGTTAGTCGAAGTCAAAAACAGCCTCTCCGAGCTGCAAGAAAAGCTGGCCAGCTTAAGGAGTTTTCTTTGACCTGGAAACAAAGAAGAAAACCCTCTCAGCTTTAGCCGAAAAGACCGTCCTGCCCGACTTCTGGTCCGACAACGAAAAAGCCCAGGACATCCTCAAACAAATCGCTTCCCTGAAGAAAGAGCAGGAGAGATTCTTGAGTCTTTTTAACCAATTACAGGATCTGTCCTCTTTGGCTGAGCTGGAGGAGGAAGATGACCAGGCCTTCCAGAAAGAGCTGCAAGCCAGCCTGGCCAAACTCAAAAGAGAAATCGAGGATTTTGAGCTACAGACCCTGCTTTCTTCAGAAGACGATTCCAAGAATGCCATCCTGACCATTCACTCCGGAGCCGGGGGGACCGAGGCCTGCGACTGGGCCGCCATGCTCTTGAGAATGTATTTGAGATGGATTGAATCCAAGGGATACGCCTACCAGATGATGGACTTACAGCCCGGAGAAGAGGCCGGAGTAAAATCAGCAGTGGTGGAGGTGAAAGGGGAGTACGCCTATGGGTATTTGAAAGCTGAATCCGGGGTCCATCGCTTGGTGAGGATTTCTCCTTTTGACGCTAATAAGCGCCGGCACACATCCTTTGCCTCTCTCTTCGTCTACCCGGAGATTGAGGATAACCTTGAAGTTGATATAAGAGATGAAGATTTGCGTATCGATACTTATCGAGCTTCCGGAGCCGGGGGACAGCACGTCAATAAAGTCTCCTCGGCGGTGAGGATAACCCACGTTCCCACCGGGACTGTGGTACAGTGCCAGAACGAGCGCTCCCAGCACAAGAACCGGGAAATGGCCATGAAAATCCTGAGGGCTAAACTCTACCAGATGAAAAAGGAGGAGGAAGAGAAGAAGCTGGAGAAGATTGAATCCCAGAAAAAGAAAATCGAATGGGGGAGTCAGATCAGATCCTACGTCTTTCATCCTTACAGCCTGGTCAAGGACCACCGAACCGGAGTTGAGACCTCCAACACTCAAGCGGTAATTGATGGTGATCTGGACCAGTTTATCAACGCCTTCTTAACCTTCAAAGACAACTCCTAGTCTTAAAATTCGATTAAACCTCTCCCGGCCTCCTCTGGTCTAATCTGACAAAACAAAGGAGGTAGTATGAAGGTTTCCGTTAAGAATTGGCTTCTAGCTCTTCTGGCAGCTATTGTTCTGACACCTACGCTCTGGGCCAGTAATAGCGGTGAAATGGACTGTCCCAGAGTTAGGGCTGCCTTCGGCTTAACTAATCAGGTTCTGAGAGTTACCGGCAACTGGCTACAGGAGTGTGACTTGGTCAGGGCTGAGTCCCTTTTCCAACATGCCCTGCGCCTTCAGCACCGGGCTCAGCATTTGTTGTCTCATGAGCATTGCCGGCTGGCCCTTGAACACACTCAGGCCGCCCGCGGGCACGCCTATCAAGCTGTCATCCTTTGCTTCGGCGTGGAGGGATTCTGCTATAGAACAGGCGAGGCTGTCTTCCGCACCGGGAAAGCAATCGGCTTTCTGGACTCTTTGATAAGAGAGTGTGACATCCCCGAGGCCAAAAGGCTCTTTTTGGAGGGGGTCGAACACGAAAGAAAGGCAGTCGAAGCTCAGAGGAATAATCACTGCCGGGAAGCCCTGGAATTGACCCTGATATCCAGAAAATTGATCTTCACCGCCGCTCGCCTCTGCAATTGCGAGGGGACTTTATCGGCTTCCTTCCCGGAAATGACCGAGTCCGCCAACGACAATTATCATGAGGCAGATCAGATTTCCGCTACCGACTCACCGGCTTTGCTGGAACAAAACTCCCCTAATCCCTTTAACGCCCAGACCACCATATTCTACTCACTGCCAGGCGACGCTCAGGTGAAACTGGTCATATACAACGTTCGCGGCCAGAGGGTCAGGACCCTGGTGGACGAGTATCAGGCTGCAGGGGAGAAGCAGGTCATCTGGGACGGGACTAATCTAAACAGTGACAAAGTCGCCTCCGGGATTTATTTCTACCGGCTGGAGGTCAACGGGACCGGAGAAGTCAAACGAATGGTTTTCCTTAAGTGAACTTAGACTGATGAGATACAGGAAAAGGGCGGAGGAATCTTCGCCCTTTATTATTGCAGACAGTTTGCGCTAAGTCCAGTCCAACCCTGGAAAGCCATGATTCCCATGGGGATAGTTGACGTCCAAAATTATGAAAGAACATCAATTTTCCACTTGACAACTATAAACGGACTTGCTTTATTACAATTGGGTTGAGATAGCTTGAGACCCTCACAGCCAAAAGTTAGAGCAAATCAGAAATAGCGGACTATTCCTGAAGGTAAGGAAGTTTTTGCTCCGACTTGATCTGTACTACTTTCCAAAGTTTCCAAAAGGAGGATGAGAATGAGAAGAACTTTAGTTTATTTAATTATATTGGGACTGTTAGCCTTACCCGGAGTCATAAGTGCCAGAGGCGTAGATTTCTACAGTCTATTCCCCAATCTGGTGCTCGGTTCCGATCCAAATGGTACCGACAGCGTTTATACCGACTGTGGTGGGATAACTGCCAACCAAGTAACACTTCAGGTGAGAGTCAAAACGGACAACGCCGACCCGAACGATGCTCTGCAGGGCATTTATATTCCCATTGAACTTTCTGCTGACCAGGCAGGTGTCACACTTGATTCCACTGTGACGTCTGCTTACACTGGGTCAGCCGTGCAGAACTGGCAAACCGATGGTGCTATGTATGTCTCCGTAGTCAGCAATGGAGGTGATCCCAGCGGTTTTCCGATGCAACTAGTCTTGGACGGAGTGGACCTCGACCAGAGCGATGTGCTGGGCGCAGGCGATCACCTGGTGGCCAGCCTAAAATTCAACGTTTCCCAGCCCACTAATATCTGTGCAACTGGGACCTTTGAATTTCAGTCCAACGGGATAGCACTGGTCACCACTGAAGCCAACGGTTACACTCCCGCCTTCACCGGAGGATGCTGCGGGCCCATTGTACCAAGTCTTTCGGAATGGGGTCTGATTCTCTTCGGAATCACGCTTTTGCTTGGTTTGGTATGGTATGTGAGGAAAAGGAGGGTGGCAGCCAGGGTCTAGACTCTATAGGGAACTTGGGGTAAACGGGCAGCCTCCATCGTAATGGTGATTGCCCGTTTCCATTTTGTAGTGTATAGGCAAAGCTTGGCCTTCCAGTTTGGCAAGAATCTGCTTGACAAGATCCAGCGTATTTGCTTAATTATAAGCGGATTGAGATAGCTAGACCCTCAAAGCCAAAAGTTAGAGCAAATCAGAAATAGCGGGCTATTCCTGAATGAAAGATGGTTTTGCTCGGACTCTATACTGTACTACTTTCCAAAGTATCCAAAAGGAGGATGAGAATGAGAAGACCTTTAGTTTGTTTAGTAATCCTGGGATTATTAGCCCTGCCTGGAGTGGTCAGTGCCAAAGGAATAGATTTCTACGATCTATTCCCCAATTTGGTACTCGGTTCAGACCCAGGTGGAACGGACACAGTTGCTGTGGCAAATGGAGGCCTTACCCCCACCCAACAGATAATAGAAATACAAGTGGAGACTGATAACGCCGACTCGGCTGACTTTCTCCAGGGAATACAGGTGGACATTTTGTTGGAGGCCGACTGTCAGGGCGTTACCTTGGACACCACCGTCAACACGGTCTTTTCCGGCACGGCTGTCTCCGGCTGGGGAATCAGGTCGGTACAACTCTCGGGTGATGGTGATCCGTCCACCTTTCCAAAGACCTTAAGGTTGGGAGCAGTTGAGCTCGGTAATACGGATGCTGGAGATCCGCTCCCACCTGGAGACCACCTATTTGCCAAACTAGTTTTTAGCCTGTCCGAGCCGTGTAACATATGTGGGACATTTACTTTTGACGACCCGACTATGCTGGTGACTGTGTCAGCCAACGGCTATCAACCAGCCGCAGTTAACGGTTGTTTCGGACCCGTCGTTCCCACCTTAACAGAATGGGGCCTGATCTTCTTCGGTTTCTTGCTATTGATTGGTTTGGTCTGGTATGTGAGGAATCGGAAGGTGGCAGTCAGGGTCTAAGCTCTACCGGGAACTTGAGGTTAACGGGCAGCTTCCATTGTAACGGCGACTGCCCGTTTTTCATTGAGCCTTGGGTAGCGTTCTAGCTTGTTAGCTAAGGGAGATGCCTGGAGCTAGAAAAGTTCTCTGTAGTTGATACCCCCGGACAGGGCTATGAGTCCTTATTTTGACCATTCAGACCCCCTTACCGGGCAAAAAATCTTCTTGACAACTTCTGCTCAGGTCTTATCTTATTAGTGGTTTGGGCAATTCTAGCTTGCGCCAAACGCAATGCCGAGGTAGCAAAAGCCTAACTAAGAACTGAGTGAGTAACGTATCGCTCACTCGTAACAGAATTAATGGAGGTTTCTTCATGAGAGGAAGGCTGATAGCGGTCGCAGCGATCCTAGTCTTGGCTTTACCGGGAATGCTGCTGGCTAAAGGCATTGACCTGTACTCTCTGTTTCCTAACCTAGTGATGGGCTCAGATCCGAACGGCCCTGACCAGGTCTATGTGACTTGCGCTTCAATAAGCGCAAACACCGTGACCATGGCAGTTCACGTTGTCACCGACAACGCTGACCCGTTCGACGCCCTTCAGGGAGTTGAGTTGGAGCTCCTAGCCACGGCTGACCAGGGTGGCGTCACCTTTGACGAAACCCAGGCTACGGTCTATAATGGCTCTGCAGTGGCTAATTGGGGCATTCTGTCCGTCGATACACCGAACGGGCCGAACAACGTATTCCCCCTGGACATCAAGTTAGGAGCAGTTGAGCTGGACACTGCTGACGCCGGTGCACCCCTAGGACCGGGCGATCATTTGTTTGCTACCTTAGTATTTAACGTATCGTCTCCCACCAACATCAACGTCAGTGGGACTACCATTCAGAACGGACCTGCCACCCTGGTCACAACTTTGGCCAATGGGTACAGCGCGGCCGTCACAGGCGAGACCTGTGGACCGATCGTTCCTACTCTTTCCGAGTGGGGATTGATTCTGTTCGGAGTAGTTCTCTTTGGCGGAATGGTTTGGTACCTGCGCAGACAGCGCCCGGCAACGGTAGCTGCCTAAAGAGACGAACAGTTTTTGACCCCTTTAACACCTGCTGGCGCCAAGGTCAGCAGGTGTTTTTTTATTGTCTAAAGGCCGAGCTTACCCTATATTTTGTTTATGCCTTCGGAAAAAGAGAAGAAGAAAGCCCAGTTCAAGTCCGGCTCGAGATCCTTTTTTCAGCGCAATAAAGCTACCCTCAAGGCCTTTTTAATCTTCATCTTGACTATTGCGATCTGCTTTTCCATTTTGATTAGTCACGTTCTGGACCGTTTCTTAGTCTATCCGTTTACGGTTTTGGTTGCCAAGACCTCTTCGGTGATTCTAAACATCTTCGGATACGGTACTTCGGTGGCCGGCACCTTTCTAAAGTCTGCGGAAAAGACCCTTAACATCGGCACCGGCTGTAACGGACTGGAAGCGGTGGTAATCTTCATTTCTGCTATCATTGCCTTTCCGGCCCGGGTGAAAAGTAAGCTTTTGGGACTGCTCTTGGGTTTCTTAGGGATTTTCATAATAAACCAGACCCGGGTGGTGGGGCTTTTTCTGGTTAATTTTTACGCGCCTCAGCACCTGGATTTAGCTCACACCTATATCGGCCAGACCTATGTGATAATCTCCGGGGTGGCCCTGTGGATTCTGTGGGCCGAAAAGAATTCCAATGTCTCCCGGAAAAATACTGCTGCTGTTAGCTAAGGCGGTTGGGGTTTATTTAATCGTCTTTGCATTCTGGCTTTTTATTTCTCCGGTTTATCTGCACCTAATTGCATTCGTTTCGGCTAAACTTATACCCGCGGTATTGATTGAGGATTATCGACTGCAAAGCTACGTCGTCAATCCGGACCAGAATCCGGAGAACTCCAAGAGAAACCAGATTCGCTATTATATTCATGTTTCTCCCACGGTGCGCAACTGGATTCAGTTCGGGGCCACTGATTTGACTTATCCGGTGGTCACTTTTTTTACTCTGATGCTGGTGACTCCCCATCTGGGATGGAAAAAGAGATTGAAATTCTTGGCCATAGGATTCGTGATTCTCTGGCTTTTCTACAGTATTTTGGCGGTATTCTTCTTTAGGGTCACCTGCTTCCAGCAGGCAAGAGAGCTGGCTCATCTGGGAATCATCGAAGATCTATTCGGAATTGAAAGATTAGCCCGCTGGAAATCGGGGGGAGGGATTGCCATTCTGGCCGGCCAGTTCGTCCCGGTTGCCGTCTGGTTTGTCTCTGCCTTCAGATACCTGTTTCGCAGGCCAACTGGTAAGTCTTCTGCCACATCATAATTTGGCCTTGAGCCAAGTCGGTAAATCCGCTGATTTTGTTGACTGATAAGGCTGTTTATGGCAGATTTCGCTTGACAAAAAGTGCTATCTGGATTAACTTTATTTAAGTTTGGGAGGATATTTCTCAGACTGGTTTGGGTAAAAGTAAAGAGAATTCAAACCTCCAGACAAGGAGCGGTCTATGGGGAAAAAGTTAGTCACAGCTTTAATATGGACATTGTCCTTAGTCAGCCTGGGAATGGCTCAAATCGATCCCGGGACTCCGGACACGATAAGGGTGGGCACTGCCACCGCCACTGCCTACGGACAGCAGGTGATGGTAAATGTCTTCGGCTATAATGACGAAGAGCTCGCCGGTTATTCCATACCCATAAAGTTTAATGGGGTGGCCTTGATTCCCGACTCGGTTTCCTACCTAGGGGGACGGCTGGCGTCGGCTCCGGTCAAGCCGGTTACTATTGATACCTCCGGACAGACAGTTTTTTTCGGCGCAATCTTTTTTACGAGCAGCGTTCCCCCCGGCAGCGGGCTGTTGGCCAAGCTCTTTTTTACGGTCAAAAACGGGGTGGCTCCTGACACTATTGACCTGGACAGCTTCTTTTTGCCACCGGCTCAGTTGAGTCTGGTAGAGCCGAATGCCAATGAATTCGTCCCTCAGTTCGTGCCGGGAAAAGTTTTTGTAAACGTCCCTCCTCTGCCTCAACCGCATGACCCGGTATTGACCGTGCCAGGACCCCAGCAGGTTTTTGGGGGATTCAACATCTCCTTCGGGGTGACAGCGGTGGACGTGGACACCCAGGATATTTTGACCATAACCAAATCCGGCATACCGGCCGCGACTTTCAGCCATGTCCCCAAAAAATCTCCGGCCTCGGGTTCGTTCAGCTGGAACACTACCCCGGACGATACCCTCACCTCTCCGGACACGGTTACTTTCATAGTTGATGACGGCACCGGCCGGGCCGACACCGCTGAAGTAGTAATCACGGTGTTGCCGTTTATTACCCCTCCCGGGGGACTGGATGGGGACATCAACGGCGACGGTGACGTTAATCTGGAGGATGTAATCTATCTCGTGAATTACGTCTTCCACGACGGTCCACCGGGTAATCCGGAGGCGGTCGGCGACATCAACGGAGACTGCTTCATAACCGTGGCCGACATTATCTATTTGAGCAACTACATCCTCAAAGGGGGCAATCCCCCGGTCCCCTGGTGTCTGCCCGGAGATGTTAACCACGACGGCCAGGTCAATTTGGCGGACATAATCTACTACATAAACTACCTGCTTTTGTCCGGACAGGCCCCGGTTTCCTTCAAATCTTCCGATGTGAACGTGGATTGTTCCTTGAACCTGTCTGATGTCGTATTTCTGGTCAACTATATTTTCAGAGGCGGCCCCGAGCCCCAGCCCGGCTGTGACGGTCCGATTGGCCAGGCGGCCTCCGCAACTGCGGAGGCGGTCCCGGCTGAACTGGGGTGGAGAGCTTCCAAAATCGGAGATGGCATTCTGGAGGTCTATCTGGACTTGAACCTGACTCAAAGCGCCGCTGCGCTGATGGTGAAAGTGGAATACGATCCGGCCAAGCTCAAAGGCTTGCCCCCCCGAATTACCACTCGCTCCCAGAATCTGGATCTGCACTACAAGGATTCCGGGTCGGAGCAGACCGTCGGTCTACTGGATATTCTGAATAACAATTCCATTGCCGCGGGTCAGGGGACGGTTTTGGTCCTGCGCTTTCAGGTCCTGAACTTTGCCAGCCTGCAGGGCGCCGTGAGGATAACCTATTCAGAGGTAGTGGCTCCCAGCGCAGTTCCCTTCGAGGTCAGAATGGTAAAAGAGTTGGAAATCCAGGGAGATCAGGACAAGTAGATTAAGTCTACCCGAGTTACGAAACCCCCGGAGCGCATATCTCCGGGGGTTTTTTTGTGCTTAATATTTGGGATTTGGCCGCCGACAAGATTAATAGATGACTCTTGCTGAAACCCCACAGAAGAGGAGGGTTTCAGACTAAGTAGTTCCTTCAGTTCCGGACAGGGCCGCCAATATGCGGTCCTGTCTTAATTTTTGGGCGACAATTCATATCGAACTGCCTTACTTGACCTCCTTTTTTCAGGTCGGTATATTAGTATTATTATGGCGAAAAAGAGACCGACAGTAGGCAAATCAGTCTGGTTTAGCCCTGAGAAAATCGCCGTAACCAACAAATACACCGGCCAGGTCATCGGCCAAGTCCCTTTGACCACCCCTGAATCGCTTGAACAAACAGTTCAGTCAGCCCAGAAAGGCTTTCAAATTTCTTCCGACCTGCCTGCTCATCAGCGGGGAAGGATCCTGGCAAATACTTCGCAACTTATAGAGGAGGAAAAGCAGGAATACACCCGCCTTTTGTCCCAGGAGGCAGGCAAACCATGGAAGGATGCCCAGGTTGAAGTTGAGCGCGCCATCCAGACTTTTCAGTTTGCAGCTGAGGAGGCCAAGCATATCAGCGGAGAAACAGTCCCTTTAGATGCCGCCGTTGGCTCGGAGGAAAGAATCGGCTTTTATCTAAGGGTACCGGTAGGGATAATAGGGGCCATTACCCCGTTCAACTTTCCGTTGAATTTAGTGGCCCACAAGCTCGCCCCGGCCATTGCGGCAGGATGTTCCGTAATCCTCAAACCCGCTTCTTTAACTCCCCTAATCTCCGTGAAGCTGGCTCAGACCTTAGAGCAAGCCGGTCTGCCGGAATATGTGCTCGGTTTAATCTTCGGACCCGGAGAGCCGGTCGGCAACTGGCTGGTAGAAGATGAGCGGATTGCCATGATTAGTTTCACCGGCTCCCCTCCGGTTGGAAAAGCCATCAAGGAGAAATCCGGTTTCAAGAAAGTCTCTTTGGAACTCGGATCCAATTCAGCCGTGGTCGTGGATGAGACTGCTGACCTTAATGCGGCTGTAGCAGCCTGCGTCAGAGGAGGATTCTCCTACGCCGGACAGAGCTGCATCTCAGTTCAAAGAATCTATGCGCAGGAGGAGGTATTCCAGAAGTTTCAAGATGATTTGGTAGCCCGAGTCAAACAGCTCAAGCTAGGCGATCCGCTGGACCAAGGGACCGACCTCGGCCCAATGATTACCGAGAATGACGCCAAAAGAATTGAAAGCTGGGTCAATGAGGCACTCCAATCCGGCGCCAAGCTTCTGGCCGGAGGAAAAAGAGACGGCAGCTTCTATCAGCCCACCGTACTTACAAGCGTCTCTGGCAATATGAAAGTGGTCTGTCAGGAAGTATTCGCTCCGCTGGTAAGTCTCATACCATACAAGACTTTCGGGCAGGCTCTGGAGATGGTCAACGACTCCGCCTACGGACTGCAGGCGGGGATATTTACCACTGACCTCCACCAAGCCTTTCAGGCTGTCAAGAAACTCAATGTGGGGGGAGTCATGATAAATGACGTTCCCACCTTCCGGGCTGACAATATGCCCTACGGCGGAGTCAAACAGTCCGGCATGGGCCGGGAAGGGGTCAAATTTGCACTGGAAGAGATGACCCAAATCAAAATGGTCAGTTTCAATTTGAAAAAGTGATGAATTCTCTTGTTTGTTATTCTGAGCGTAGCGAAGAATCTGCTTTTCTTTCCGCCAAGTATCCCACTTAACATGACCCTCCTGGAAAAACTGGTCAAATTTCTCACCTACTCGGTTATCTTACTTTTGATTGGTGTGGGTATCCTACTCCTCGCCGGCTATTTCAAGATCGATCCTAACTTGCGCTTAATCTTCGGATTTGTTTTCATAGTCTACGGAGTAATTCGCCTCTTAACCGTCAGACGGAAGTACAAAAGGAAAAATGAAATTCAAGACTCTGGAATGGAAAAATAATTCTCTGGTCCTTCTGGACCAGACTCTTTTGCCCACCCGGGTAAAATACTGCAGATTTACTGAGTACAGGCAAGTGGCTAAGGCCATAACAAAACTTATCGTCAGGGGAGCTCCGGCCATCGGAATTGCCGCCGCTTACGGTACGGCCCTAGGGATGAGAGGCTTTAAGAGGGGGGACAAAACCAGGTACTTTCAGAGACTTGAGAAAGTGATAAGAGAATTGCAGTCCACCCGCCCCACCGCCGTCAATCTCTTCTGGGCCCTGGATCGAATGAAAAAAGTGGCTCAACAGCACAGAACTTTATCTGTCAGGGGAATTAATCAGTTATTGGTGAAAGAAGCCCTCTTGATTCATCAGGAAGATGTTGAGATGTGCCGTAAAATAGGGGAGAATGGGGCTAAACTTCTGTCAAATCAATGCACTCTCTTGACTCATTGCAACGCCGGAGCCCTGGCCACAGGCGGAATGGGCACTGCGCTGGCTATTATCTACATTGCCAAGAAACAGCGGAAGAAAATCAAAGTCTATGTGGATGAAACCAGACCGGTCATGCAGGGAGCTCGTTTGACTGCCTGGGAACTGATGCAACAGGAGATTGACTGTACTCTGATATGTGACGTAACTGCCGCTAGCCTGATGAAACAGGGAAAGATTGACTGCGTCATCGTGGGGGGAGACCGGATTGCCAAAAATTATGACGTTGCCAATAAAATCGGCACCTATCAATTAGCCGTATTGGCCAAAGAGCACAAAATCCCATTCTATGTGGCTGCTCCTTCGTCAAGTTTTGATCCTAAATTAGAAAGCGGAACTCAGATTAAGATAGAGGAGAGGTCGCCCAAAGAAGTGACTCACTGGTCCGGAAAACAGTCCGCCCCTATAGGAGTCATGGTTTACTCTCCCGCTTTTGATGTAACTCCGGCAGAGTATATTACCGCCATAATTTCTGAAAAGGGGATTGTCCATCCCAGCCGAATCAGAGCTAAAACAACCCAAGCAGAAGCCGAGCTAGTCCCGCAGACCGATTTCCCCTTTTAGCATTCGTGTACCCGATTAGCCCCTTCTCAAAAACTCCTTTACAATCCCCCCTCTTTTCATATAATAAGAAGTTGTTTTCATGAATCATTTTTTAAGGAGCCAACATGACTCTAAACATTTTTTTTAGCCACAGTTTAGCCCGAAATGATTACAAGCTCTTCCGGGATGTCTTCAGCCAGGTCAAAGACCTTGGCGTTGAAGTCACCTTTATCGAGGGGGAGACGGCCCCCGGCCCGATTTCCCCGGCTGTTCAGGAAGCCATCTCCAAATCCTCAGTGGTCCTGGCCTTTCTGATGCGCAAAGGCTCAACCCTCACCCGGGTTCTGGATGAAATCGAGTTCGCCCGCCGTAATCAGAGGAAATACCTCATCATTGCCGAGCGCGGCCTCCAATCCGATGAAGTCCAGAGAAACCGCCTGCTCATTCCGTTCGATGCCCGCTACCCGATTGACACGGTCAAAAGATCGGTCTCGGTGGTCAGGGATTTGAGACTCAAAAGGGAAGACGGGGAACGGATCAAAGGGTTGATCGGCTCTTTGGTCTTCATGAAAGTGGTAGCTTATTTTTCAAATCAGTAGTTAAAAAGTGAACCGTCCAGTCCTTGCTGGTGTCGATTACTATGCGGTTGACATTTCTACTTTGTCTACCCCCCAACAGACTGTAAAACTCTGGAAGACCGACCGGGACCATCTAATAACCTGGCTTGACGGGAGCAGCCGGCCTTTCTTGCCTGAATCTGAACTTCTGAATCTGAATGACTGGGAAGAGCTGGTCTCAGATCTAAGCAGCCGGTCAAACAGCCATCCTCAGCTCAATTATTTTCTTGCCAGACTCAACCGCCAGGGCAGGCTGGACTATCATTCTTCCAATTTCCCCGCTCAACTCCATCTCAAAGCCGGTGGAATAATTCAGGAATTGGGCTCCACCGCAGATTCTTCTCCCACCAGCGCAACTCAAGATGCACTACAGCTTGTCTCCAAAGAGATGATCCTATTGTACACCCCCTCTCTGGTCACCCTGAAGAACTCTATATGGAGATGAATTTGGCCTGATGCATCTGAAGAGTCTTCTGCTGCAGAATCAGGAGCGCACTGCCGAGGAGATGGGCCTGACTATTGCCCAGGCAGCCTGGATGCATCACAGCCAGATTACAATTCCCTCCATGACTTTGATGATCTTAAAGATAGCCTGAGTTACTGATTTCAAATAGAAAGGATGACAGGATGAGAATCGTGCTCTTCGGTGCCGGCAAGATGGCGTATGCCATCGCCTATGATTTGGTGCGTAACCCCAAGGTGAAAGAGCTGACCGTTGGCGACATCCGGGTCCAAGATGCCCGCCGACTGGCCAGATTCGTAGGCTCCCCCAAGATCAAGCCGGTTCAAATAGATGCCACCGATTACTCTCAAGTTCTGAAAAAAACTAAAGGGTCAGCCTGCGTCATCGGCTCTACGACTTATTCTCACAACCTGCTTTTGGCCAAAGCTTGCCTGCAAGCCAGAACCAATTTCTGCGACCTGGGGGGGAATATTTACGTGGTGGAAGCGCAGAGAAAATTAAGTCCTCAGGCTAAAAAGGCCGGGGTTACCATTATACCCGATTGCGGCCTGGCTCCAGGAATGGTCAATGTCCTGGCCTATCACTGGGCCAAGGAATTTGACTCGGTCGACCGTCTGAAAATCAGGGTAGGGGGCCTGCCCCAGAAGTCTCAAAACCTCTTGAATTACCAGCTGGTGTTTTCAGTGCAGGGATTGATTAACGAGTATGTCGAAGACGCCGTGATATTGAGAAACGGCAGAAAGCAAATGATCCCCTCTATGACCGAAGTGGAAGATCTTTCATTCACTAAGCCCTATGACAAACTGGAGGCCTTTTACACTTCCGGAGGAACTTCCACTCTGCCGGAGACCCTCCGAGGAAAAGTAAAGGATCTGGACTACAAGACCATCCGCTACCCCGGCCATGCCCAGCACATCAAACTCTTGATGGATCTGGGACTGTTTGCCAGTCAACCGGTCCCGCTCGGCCGGCATAAAGCCGTCCCCCGCCAACTCTGTGCTTATCTTTTGACCAGGTATTTGCCCTCTAATCAGCCGGATGTGGTTTTGATTCGGGTTGAAATCAAGGGAAAGCTGAAAGGAAAAAGGAAGCACTTAGCCTATGACTGTATTGATTGTTACGACTACAAAAGCGATCTGACCTCCATGCAGAGGACTACCGGCTTTCCGGTGGCCATCATAGCCCAGATGCTGGCCGAAGGGAAGATTGAGAAAAAAGGGGTAGTCCCTCAGGAATTAGCTGTTCCAGCAGAACAACTTTTGCAAGAGCTGCATCAGCGCAACATCCGCTTCAGAAGAAGAGTAATCCCTTAATCCGTGTCTTTTCTTACCCATCTGGAATGCGTCTCCTGCTCTGGGCAGTACAGGCCAAACCAACCCCACAATCTCTGCGCCTGCGGTAGCCCACTTTTTGCCCGCTATGAATTGCAGGAAGTATCAAAGACTCTTTCACCTGAAAAGTTGGCAAGAAGAGACCGAACCCTCTGGCGCTACCGTGAACTTCTGCCAGTAGAGTCCGAGGTGAATGTGATTTCTCTGGGGGAAGGCGTTTCACCCCTTATTCAGGCCAAGAAGTTAGGACGAAAATTCGGCCTGGAGAGTCTCTTCCTAAAAGACGAAACATTCCAACCCACTGGCTCATTCAAGGCTAGGGGCATGGCAGTCGCTATCTCCAAAGCCAAAGAGCTTGGAATTCGAAAGATCTGCCTCCCCTCAGCCGGTAACGCCGGCTCAGCCGCCGCGGCCTACTCGGCTGCCGCCGGATTGGAAGCTTTTGTCTTCATGCCCGAAGATGTGGAAGAAGTTTGCCAACAAGAGTGCCAGGCCTATGGTGCAGTACTGGATTTGGCGGGCAAGAGCATACGTGATTCCGCTCAAGCCATGAACGCTCACAAGCAACCGGACTGGTTTGACATCTCCACTTTGAAAGAGCCTTACCGGGTAGAAGGGAAGAAGATCATGGGGTACGAAATCGCCGAACAGATGGGGTGGCAGTTGCCGGACGCCATCTTCTATCCCACCGGAGGTGGAACCGGACTGATTGGAATGTGGAAAGCCTTTGGAGAGATGGAAGAGCTGGGCTGGATTGGTTCGAAAAAACCCAGAATGTTTGTGGTGCAGGCAGAGGGGTGCGCTCCGATAGTGAAAGCCTTTAAAGAAAATCAGGAGCGTTCACAGGAATGCCAAAATCCTCAGACTCAAGCCACCGGCATCAAAGTCCCCAAAGCCTTAGCTGACTTTCTCATTCTGAGAATAGTGAGGGAAAGCAAGGGAGAAGCAGTCTCGGTCAGAGAGGAACAGATTCAAGACTCATTCAGACTCTGCGCTAGGCAAGAGGGAATGATGTTCTGCCCGGAAGGAGCCGCCGCTTTGGCTGGACTCCAAAAACTAGCCGGACAGGGAAAAATCAGTCCCGGAGAAAAAGTTGTGGTCTTCAACACCGGCTCGGCCATAAAATACCCGAGCTTTCTAAAACAGGTCCTGGGTTGATTTACCTAATCAGTATGTGTATTTTCAAATGCTTGCTAACCTCCAAGGAGTGAAAATGAAGAGATTTGTAATAGCCTTAACTTTGTTGCTTTCGGCTTTAACGCTAGGCAACTGTGCCCGCCGCCAGCCCCTGTTCCAGACTTATCCCTTGGAGACTTTCTTTGCCTACAATTCGGTAATCTCCGCCACCTTTTCGCCGGACGAAAAAATCGTGGCCTATGTCTCCAACGCCTCCGGGGTGCACAACATCTGGACCGTCCCGGTCTCAGGTGGTGAGGCCAAGCAATTGACCTATGACACTGTCAACACCATTATTTTCGTTACCTGGTGCCCTAACCGGGATTCTTTAGTCTACATGCAGGATCAGGGGGGAAATGAAAACTTCCATCTTTTTTTAATGCCCGCTCAAGGGGGAAGCGCGGTTGATCTGAGCCCGGGTGACTCGGTTCGGGCTCAGTTTTTGAAATGGTCTTATGACGGCAACTCATTTGTATTCTTGAGCAATGTCAGAGACCCCCGCTTCTTTGATATTTACCAGCACGATCTGACCACCGGCCAATCGACAATGATCTACCAGACCAAAGGGACCGAGGAATTCGCCGACTGGTCCCGGGATCAGAAAAAGATTGCTTTCAACATCTTCAATTCCACCACTGACCAGGACATGGCCATGTATGACCTCCCTTCCGCAAAGTTCGACATAATTACCAGCGACACTGGCGAAGTCACCAACCAGGCCCAGATGTTCTCCCCGGACAGCAGATATCTCTACTTTTTGACTGACAAGGACAGCGAATTCTCCATGCTCATGCGTCGGAATCTGTCCACCGGCCAGCAGGAACTTCTGGAGAAGCCTAACTGGGACGTGATCGGCGCGGTCTTCTCCCACAATGGGACTTATTTCGCCTGGGCCTACAACCAAGACGGCTCCATCAAAATCAGGGTTTTTAACCAACCTGAGAAAAAAGAAATGCCCTTGCCGGCCTTACCCAACGGCGAGATCCGGGGCTTGGATTTTTCTCGCTCCGAACGATATTTGAATTTCTACTTTAACGGAGACAGGCAACCGACCAATTTATATGTGGTTGATTTACAGGCCAATAAACTGACCCAGTTGACCAATTGCCTCCCCAGACAAATCGCTCAGGAAAATCTGGTGCAATCGGAACTGCTTCGCTATCCCAGCTTTGACGGCAAAGAGATTCCGGCCTATCTCTACAAACCGAAAAATCTCCAAGCCGGGGAGAAAAGGCCAGTCATAATCGAGATTCACGGCGGCCCCATGAGCCAGGAGATTAAGCGCTGGAGCCCTTTAAGGCAATACTTTGTCAACCACGGCTACGTCATGCTGGTCCCCAACGTGAGAGGCTCGACCGGATACGGCAAGACTTTTCATCAGCTGGATGACAAAGACTGGGGTGGATCTCCGTTGCAGGATGTAATTTACGCCAAACAGTACTTATCCTCACTGGATTATGTCGACACCAGCAAGATAATCATCTACGGCGGCAGTTATGGTGGCTACATGGTGCTGGCAGCCCTGACCTTTGCGCCCACTGAATTTGCGGCCGGTATTGACCTGGTTGGTCCATCCAATCTGGTGACCTTTTTGCACTCTCTGCCTCCTTACTGGGAGCCTTTCATCAAATACTGGCATAAGGAACTGGGCGATCCTAAGAAAGATAAAAAGTTTTTCTATGACCGCTCCCCTTTGAATTTCGCCGACCGGATAGTCAGACCTCTGTTTGTTATTCACGGGGCTAATGACCCCAGAGTCAAAAAAAGTGAGTCGGATCAGATTGTAGAGGCGGCCCGGAAAAATAACGTGCCGGTGGAGTATATGGTTTTCCCGGATGAAGGGCACGGCCTGCGCAAACGGGAGAATCAGATCAAGGCCTTCAAAGCCGTGGCCGGCTTTCTGGACAAATATATTTTAATGCGGCAGCCCTCTTAACCTCAGCCGCTAAGTTTTGCTCACGACGGCAGGCTATTTTCCTCTCTCCTGTTAGGGGAGGGCGAGCCTAAGACCAATTTCGCCCCGATTTTCTTGGAACCAGAAGTTCTCTCGACTCGTCGATAGCCAATAGGGAAGGGCTTAGTACCTACCCCTCGGGCCAGCGGGAAAACACTGCCGGAGGCCGGACTTGAACCGGCACGCCCAGGTTATAGGCGAGGGATTTTAAGTCCCTTGCGTCTACCAATTCCGCCACTCCGGCAAACAAAGAGTACCGCAAGCCTCCAAATTAGTTTCAAGCTGATTCCCAGTCAAGTTCAAACTAAAGCGAGACCACCTGAATCAGATTGGTCCCCCCCGGCGCCTCAATCGGAAAGCCGCTGGTCATAACCAGTTTGTCTCCTTGCCTTCCCAGACCCATCTCCCTAACTACCTGTCTGCAGACCTGGGTAACGGCCGGCAGGCTGTGCCAGATCCTATTGCGGACCGGAAACACATTCCAGACCAAAGCTAGCTGTCTTTGAACCAAATCAGTCCGGGTCAGGGCCACGATTGGTTGAGACGGTCGAAACTCCGCCACAAGTAAAGCAGTGCGACCGGATCTGGTAGGAACTACTATGGCTTTTGCACCGATGCTTCTGGCGGTGCTACAAGCTGCATAACCAATCGCAAAACTGGTCTCCAATCTGGTGGAAGGCCAGGCTCGCTCCAAATAGGTCTCATAAGGGAAAACTTTTTCGGTCTCTAAGCTAATCTGGCTTAATACTTCCACTGCCTGGATCGGAAATCTACCCACCGCCGTCTCAGCCGAGAGCATTACCGCATCGGCCCCATCCAGGACGGCGTTGGCTACGTCTGTAGCCTCAGCTCTAGTCGGTCTGGGGTTATTTACCATTGACTCTAACATCTGGGTAGCCACAATCACTGGTTTGGATGCCTTGTTACAGCGGGCGATTATCTCTTTTTGCACCAAGGGGACCTGGGAAAGAGGGATCTCAATTCCTAAATCCCCCCTGGCTACCATGACGCCGTCGGCTTCAGCCAGGATCTGGTCCAGATTTTGCAGGGCCAACTGGCGCTCAATCTTGGCCAAAAGCATTACCCCTTTGCGGTGACGGTCGCAGATTTTTCTGACTGCTCTTAAATTCTCGGCCGAGCCCACGAAAGAGAGGGCTATCCAGTCCACACCCTGCTTCAGCCCGAACAGGATGTGCGGTTTGTCGCTCTGATAGAATCCGGGCCCAAACAGATTGGTGTCGGGAAGATTTACTCCGCTGGCGGAGCTAATTACACCGTCATTCTGCACCTCTGCCAGGATTTCTCTGTTTTTGGCTCTGAGAACAACCAAACGGATGGCACCGTCAGCCAAGTAGATATTCTCTCCCGATTGAATGGTTTTCACCAGAAGGGGTGAATCCAAAGGGAGTCTGCTATCGCTAAAAGGAGGACTGCTGGTGAAATAAATTCTCTGTCCGGATTTCAAGATAATCTGCTGTTTGTGGAGTTTTCCCAGCCTGATTTTGGGACCGGGTAAATCCTGTAGGATGGCAATGACTTTCCCAATCTTCTTGGCGGCCTGCCGTATCGACTTCACCCGAGCGGCATGTTCAGAATTATTCCCATGTGAGAAATTCAACCGGGCGACATCCATGCCGGCCTTCAGCATTCTCTCCAGGATTTTGGGGTTATCGGTCGAAGGTCCCAGGGTACAGACTACCTTGGTTTTCTTACTTGAGAAAGGCAGAGTCACGTTTTTTTCTCATGATTCAAAGTATAAGCGCTTGGCATCTGGTCAAGCTAGACCTTAACGCAGATTCACCCCGATAAAAATCAAGCTGATTCCCACTGCTGCCTGCCAAACCAAAAGACTCTTGGATTTCCTCCAATAGGCCATCGCCTCAGCGCTCACTTTCTGATCTTGGGACAAGGCTGCTATGCGCCGGCCGTAGAACCCCTGCCGGAGAAGGTGAAGCAAGATCATCACCCCTAAGAGCACCACTTTCAAGGTAACCAGCATCCCGAAAGAGGGGGAAGTCTTAAATTTCTCAATTGACAGCGGATTCATTAAGTTCACTATACCGGTGATGGTAATGAAGGCAATCACCAAGTGGGCTATTTTTCGGAACCCTTTTTCAACCTGCAGGGTCCGAAAGACCGCCTCCTCCCCGGGCAAAAATCCATTCAAACCGGGAATCAAGACCAGCCAGGTGTAGAGAATCGCTCCAACCCAGGTCACGGCCGAAAGAATATGGAGCCAAAGGTTAAAATCAGAGAAAGTGAACATCGTCACACCTCGAATTACAGGTTAAGTAAAGATTTCAGCTTCAGCTTGTGGGGCAATATTATAGTAATAATCTCAGAGTTCAAGTAAAATCTATTAACCAGCTGATATTTAGGTACAAAAGTCTATCTCAATGAGTTCAACAAGTTATCTGGGCCGAGGTAATGCCAGGCGGTATCCAGGTGCAGGAATTAGATTGAGAAACTTTTCACTTTAGATTGAAGAAACTTGTTGACAATCATTTCGGCTGGCAGTAGAATTGCAAGTTCGTAGAATGCCTGGACGGTATTTTGAAGCCAACAATCTAAACTTTACAACCGGGAATAGTGCATCTAAAAATGCCCTGAACATTGGGCCAGAAGGCAGCTGAGCGGTAGTGGGTCTCAAAACTAAAGCAGCGGTTTTTCTTTTAGTAGTTGTAGCATATCTCCTATGGAGCCTGGCAGCCGAAATCAATAACAACAAAGGATATTCACCGGTTCAGCCGAACCCCTTCAGCCACAAAATTCACGCCGGGGACAACAAAATTCCTTGTCTGTATTGTCATGCCCATGCCGAGCACTCCCCCCATGCGACCGTTCCGGCCATGAATGTCTGCATGGGCTGTCATAACGTAGTGGCCACCGGCAAGGCTCACGTGGTCACGCTCCGCCAGGAATACGAGGCCGGTCGAGCCATAGGGTGGATTCGGATTCACGACATGCCTGACTTTGTCTATTTCAGCCATCAGCAGCATATGGCTAAAGGGATTGAGTGTCAGACCTGTCACGGACCGGTGGAGACAATGGAGAAAGTTTATCAGGCTAGAAGATTGAACATGGGAGACTGCGTCTCCTGCCACCGTCAGAACAACGCTCCAACCTCTTGCAACACCTGCCACAACTAACACAAATGCAAAACGGTCACTCTAACGGAAATAAAATTTACTGGGGCAGCTTAGCTGAATACCGGCAGGACCCCGAAATCCTCAAAAAGCAGGAAGAGGAATTCTACTCCAAACCTCAAGCATTCTTTGAAGCCGCAGAACAGGGAAAGGAATTTGAGGTCAGCCGCCGTGACCTGCTCAAAATAGGGGGTGCGGCAATTGTCTTCGCCGCAGCGGCCTGTGCCAGAAGACCGGTAGAAAAGATCGTCCCTTACCTGAACGCTCCCGAGCAGATTGTACCTGGTAAGCCGACCTGGTATGCCTCCACCTGCGGAGGATGCTCCGCCGGTTGCGGGATTCTGGTGAAAACTAGAGAGGGAAGACCCATAAAGCTGGAAGGGAATCCAGCCCATTCTCTCAATAAGGGAAAGTTATGCGCCCGGGGCCAGGCTTCGGTTCTCGACCTGTACGATCCCGACCGGGCACGTCACCCTTACAAAGTTTTCCGCTCCCAGACCGAGCCGCAGAAAATTGATTGGCAAACAGCTGACTCTGAAATAGCCTACTCCCTCGGTACGGTCAAAGGTGAAGTGGTTTTGTTGACTGGCACAATTCACGGACCGGCCAGACTAAGGTTAATTCGGGAATTCACAGGAGCGTTTCCAAAATCCCGTCAGGTGGTCTACGATGCACTCTCTTTTGGAGAAATCGCCAAGGCACAAGAGACTTGCTACGGAAATTCAATTTTGCCACGCTATCGTTTCGATAGAGCAGAAACATTAGTTCTGCTTGGAGCCGACCCCTTGTCAGAAGGCCACTCGGTTACTGAATTTGCTCAGGGTTTTGGGTCCCAGCGGAAAATTAGGGACAAGTCGATGTCCAAGGTGATTTCCTTTGAGCCGGCGATGTCATTATCCGGTGCAAATGCGGACCTGCATTACTCGGTCAGGCCAAAGGATTTGTTCAAGGTGGCGTCAGGGATTGCCCATCAACTTGTGATTATAGACGGCAGATCAGGTCTGGCAAATGAACCTTCGGTGACAAGAGCTTTGAAGGATTTCTCTCCGGCTAAAGTGGAAGAGGAAGTCGGATTGTCTCACGGGACCATTGAGATGGTGGCTGATGGGCTGTGGAAAAAGAGGGGAAAGGGTCTAGTTTACAGCGCCGGAATGGCCTCCCGAACCTCGGCCGCGCTGGAACTGCAGATTACGACTAATCTGCTGAATACGATTCTGGAGAATGACGGCCAGACCATTGATTATGGAAGCAGCCCCAGCAATCAGTCCTCCGGAACACATTCTCAGATGCAGGCACTGATTGCCGACATGAAAGCCGGCAAGGTTGAGGTGTTGTTTATCCACGGGACCAATCCGGCTTACAGTCTGCCTGATTCTGCCGGTTTTATTGACGCGTTAAAAAATGTAAAAACCGTGGTCTCATTGAATGACAGGCTGGATGAGACCTCAGTCCTGTGCGATTATTTGCTTCCGTCCCTGCACATCCTTGAGTCCTGGGGTGACGCCCAGCCGCAAAAGGGTCTGTACAGCCTTATCCAGCCGGCCATTGGAAAACTACATGATAACCGGGGATTTGAGGAGTCAATTTTGGCTCTGGCACAGAAGTCGAAGGCAGGAAAACTGGGGGAAAGGCAGATTAGTTGGCATGATTATCTCAAAGAAACCTGGCAGCAGGAGATTTACCAGAAGCAAAGAGGCATTCTGACCGATTTCGATGAGTTCTGGAATTCGGCTTTGCGGGTCGGAGTGTTTGACACGGTGGACCGAACCAATGAAGCCCTGCCGGTTCGAAAGTTCAGAGTTCAAGCTCTGGCCTACCTGAGGATGCCAGAATCTACTACGGATGAACTTGGACTGGTGCTTTACACGCCAGCCATGCAGTACGACGGACGAGCGAATAACAATTCCTGGCTGATGGAAATGCCTGATCCGGTGACCAAGATGACTTGGGAAAATCTTGCCCTGGTTGCTCCAAAGACAGCGGAAAGATTAGGGTTAAAGGAGGGTCAGATAGTCAACTTGACCAGTGGAGAAATGACCTCTGCAATCCCGGTGCATATTCAGCCGGGGATGCACCCTGAAGTGGTGGCAGTTGCTGTCGGCTGGGGAAGAGGAAAGGCGGGGAGAGTAGGAGATAAGGCCGGAATCAACGCCTTCAAATGGGCCAAGGTTTACAGTGATAAATGGGCATTCTCGGCTTTACCGCTGAAATTAGAGAAAACTGAAAAGATTGTGCGCTTAGCCACAACCCAAGAACACCACAGCATCCATCAGCGGCCGATTATCTACGAAGCCAGTTTAGATGAGTACAAGGAGGATCCCAGCGCCGGCAAACATGGAGAAGAAAAGCTGGCCAGCATGTGGCCGGAGCACAAGTACGATGGGTACCGCTGGGGGATGGGAATCGATTTGAATTCCTGCATCGGCTGCAATGCCTGTATGTTGGCCTGTCAGGCGGAGAACAACGTCCCGGTGGTTGGGAAAGAACAGGTAATTAGGGGCAGGGAGATGTCTTGGATTCGAATCGACCGCTACTATTCCGGCAATCCGGAAAACCCCGAAGTGGTGCACCAGCCCATGCTCTGCCAACACTGCGAGAATGCCCCCTGCGAGACCGTCTGCCCGGTAATTGCCACGGTCCACAATGAAGAAGGACTAAATCTTCAGATTTACAACCGCTGTGTGGGGACCCGCTACTGCTCGAACAACTGCCCCTACAAAGTCAGGAGATTCAACTGGTTCGAATTCACCAAAGATCTAGCGTCGCCTTTGGATTTAGCCTTTAATCCGGATGTGACTGTCCGCGAAAAGGGCGTGATGGAGAAGTGCACCTTCTGCACCCAGAGAATCCGGTCTGCTAAGGAGCAGGCCAAGGCAGAAGGAAGAAAAGTCAAAGATGGGGATTTCCAGACTGCGTGTCAGCAGACCTGCCCCACTGACGCCATTGTTTTCGGAGACTTGAACGACCCGGAGAGCAAAGTTTCCAAAATGGCTCAGGACGAAAGAGGTTTCAGGGTTCTGGAAATTCTAAACACTAAGTCTTCAATTACTTATCTGACCAAGATCAGGAACCGGCCCAAAACAGAAAAAGCCGGCGAGCATTCATGAGCGTAATTGACCAAAAGATTTCTCCGCCTTTAATCGATCCCAACATCAACATGGGGGATGTCACCTTTGACATCTCCCGCCCGACCGAGAAGAAGCCGAGCAAGCTGTGGCTGGCATTGTTTATCCTCTCGGTAGGCGCAGCTGGGATTGGGGCTCTGACAGTTTATAAGCTCTTGGAGATCGGTACCGGAATCACCGGCTGGAATCACCCGGTGATGTGGGCCTTTTTCATCACCAACATGGTGTTCTGGATAGGTATCGGTCATGCCGGTACCTTAATCTCAGCGATTCTGTTTCTCTTGCGCCAGCGCTGGAGAACCTCGATTAATCGCTCAGCCGAGGCTATGACGATCTTTGCCGTTATCTGTGCAGTCTTATTCCCGGTGTTGCACATCGGTCGCCCCTGGCTGGGCTTCTGGCTTTTTCCCTATCCCAATGAAAGACTCTTGTGGGTCAATTTCCGTTCGCCCCTAGTTTGGGACGTATTTGCTTTTTCAACCTATTTCACGATCTCACTCTTCTTCTGGTTTCAGGGGTTGATTCCGGATTTTGCCACTTTGAGAGACCAGGCCAAGACGGCTATAAGAAAAAAGATCTACGGAATTCTGTCTCTGGGCTGGACCGGCTCGGTCCGGGATTGGAATCACTACGAAAAGGCCTATCTGCTTTTCGCCGGTTTAGCTACACCTTTGGTTCTTTCGGTTCACAGCGTGGTCTCTTTCGATTTCTCGGTCTCGTTGCTCCCCGGCTGGCATTCCACTATTTTCCCGCCTTACTTCGTGGCCGGGGCAATCTTCTCCGGCTTTGCCATGGTGATGACTCTGGTCATTCCCATGCGCAAATACTTTAAGCTGGAAGAATACATCACTTTGAACCATCTGGAATTGATGAACAAGATTATTTTGGTAACATCAATGATGGTGGGGTATTCTTATTTGTTTGAATTTTTCATAGCCTGGTACAGCGAGAACCCCTTTGAGAGATTTACATACTGGAACCGGGCTACCGGCCATTATGCGCCCTTTTTTTGGTTGATGTTTCTGTGCAACGTGGTTGTCCCTCAATTATTCTGGTTCAAAAAATTCAGAAGACACATACCTCTTATGTTTGTGGTCTCGCTTTTGGTCAATGTAGGCATGTGGCTGGAGAGATTTGTCATCATCGTCACCTCTCTACACAGAGATTTTACTCCCACGGCTTGGGGAACTTTCAAACCTACTGTCTGGGACTATTCCATCACCCTGGGATCATTCGGGCTGTTCTTCACTTTATTCTTATTGTTTGCCAAGTTTTTCCCCACCGTGTCGTTAGCCGAAATCAAAGGCGTGCTGGTCAATCCAGCGGGGAAGAAAAAAGGGGAGGAAGCTCATGGCTAAGTTTACTCTTCCTCTCTGGGTGGGAATTTTCGACGACCCGGATAGTTTGCTTGAAGGGGCGGGTCAGGCCAAAGAAAAAGGATTTGAGGATCTGGACGCCTTTACTCCCTATCCGGTCCACGGCCTGGAAAAAGCTTTAGGCTTGAAACGCTCCTGGGTGCCTTACGTTACCTTAATCTGCGGCCTTTCAGGGGCAACTCTGGGATATCTTTTCATGCTCTGGACTTCCGCTATCGATTGGCCCTTGAATATCGGCGGGAAGCCATTCCATTCCTGGCCGGCCTTTGTGCCTATAACCTTTGAAATGGGGATACTCTTGGGCGGGGTGTCTACGTTTATTGCCCTATTGGTGGCAACTAACTTACCCCGTTTTAAGCCATTTGTAATTGACCCCCAGCTGACCAACAATCGGTTCGCCTTAGTTATTCCGGAAAAGCAAGACAAAGTGAGAGATGATATTGAAAGATTCCTGAAAGGAGCCGGAGCCGTTGAAATCAAAAAGATTACTGGTTAGTCTGTTCCTTTCGGTTACGATAATTATGCTTTCTGCCTCTTGTTCCAAGACCAAGGGCAAGACTGAGCTGCAGTACATGCCGGACATGGCCAAAGGACCGGCGATTAAGGCTCAGCAGGTCAATGCGAGTGACCCATTGTATACAAGCCTGAGAGGGCCGGTGCCGGGAACTATATCAGCAGACTTCGATCCCTATCCGTTTGCAACAGTAGATACCGTAGGCCCAGCTAAACTGTTATTCAATCCTCTGCCGAGAACTATGCAAGTTTTACAGGCCGGCAGGAAGTACTACAATACTTATTGTATAGTCTGCCACGGATATAAAGGAGACGGGCAGGGGTACATTGTTCCGAAATTTCCGGCACCGCCGTCACTTTTGACTGAAAAAATCAGTAACTGGGAGGATGGGAGGATATTTCACATCATCACCAAAGGGCGAGGCAACATGCCCAGCTATTCGGAGCAGCTAAGTCCTGAACAGCGCTGGGCTATAATCCATTACGTTCGAGCTTTATTGCGGGCAGCACATCCCACTCCTGAAGATTTGAATTTGCTAAAACAAGAAAAGTTGGAGATATTGTTCTATCAGGATCAGCCTGACACCAGCTCCAGAGTCCTGTGGCCAAAGAAATAGAGAATAATGCAAGAAACAACTTTTATAGGTCCAGGTCATAATCTTAAAGATTTAAAAGCGGTTCCCAATCCGGGCCCTTTGCAGATTTCCTCAAGGATGAGGAACACTCTGGCATTCTTCGTTCTGGTAGGGATTGCCGCTTTCATAGCGGCCATGATTATCAACCCCCAGAGAGCCTGGTACAGTTTTTTGTTGAATCATTACTTTTTCTTGAGTCTGGGATTGGCGGGAGTGTTCTTTACCGCCTTGCAGCATGCCACCTGTTCCACCTGGTCGGTAGCTGTTCGAAGAGTGGCGGAGGGATTGACCGCTTACTTGCCGGTAGCCGCGGTCCTATCCGTGCTTTTGATCATAGGGGCTAAGTATCTTTACTCCTGGACTTTTCCCACATTTACTACTGAACATCCCTTGCATTATGAAGGAGAGATGGCACCCGGAGGCAGACTGTCGTACCTGAATCTGCCTATGTTTTCACTGCGGACTGGGGTCTTTCTTCTAATCTGGATGGCTTTCGGCATTATAATGGTCCGTAACTCGCTCAGGCAGGACAAAACCGGCGAGGAGAATTTATCCAAGAAGAATACAAAACTTGCAACTGCTTTTCTTCCAGTTTTTGCTTTCACCTTTACCATGGCCTGCGTCGACATGTTGATGTCTTTAGAGCCCAGATGGTATTCAACCATTTTTGGAGTATATTGTTTTGCCGGTCTGTTTCAGGCCGGTCTGGCATTCATCACAATACTGGTAATCAAGCTCAAACGGAGCGGACCGCTGGCCGGAGTCTTAAATCCGGCCCATTTGAAGGATTTGGGGGGTTTGCTTTTTGCCTTCTCAGTTTTCATGGCCTACATCGGTTTCTCACAGTTCATGCTGCAGTGGTACGCCAACATGCCGGAGGAGACCTTCTGGTTTATGCGAAGGCTGGATGGCAACTGGCTGTGGCTGGCTTTGATTTTACCGCTTTTGAAGTTTATCGTACCTTTCTTCGGTTTACTCTCCCAGGACGCCAAGCGGAGTGAAAAAAGATTATTATTGGTGTCGACGGCAGTACTGATCGGTTGCTGGCTGGATGTCTACTGGACGGTTGTTCCGGTTTTCAAGGAAATTCCCTCCCTTTTGAGCTGGGCGGAGATCGGTATCGGGCTCGGTTTTGCCGGACTGTTTGGTTTAAGTTTGACCTGGTTCTTCAAAAAGAACTCAATTTTGCCGGTAGGAGACCCCCGGATAAAAGCAAGCATTAACTGGCAGGGTTAATTATGAAAAAAATGCCAATACTATTAATGAGGCAAGCGTAAGCAAGTGGGCGAATAAAGTGAGCGAGACAGAGTTACAGAGCCAGAATAAATCCAAAAGCGGCCCTCTAATATGGCTGGGGGTCATGGCGGTTTCAGCCGCAGTAGTGCTTTACCTGTTTATCTTTCTCTACCAGAAAGGGGAGAAGGTAGGCGCTCTTACGCCTAAGACTGAGCAGACATCCAAACCGGAAGGAGGAGCTTCTGCTATCGATCTGGAGAAATTCAAGATTTCGACGCCGGAGTTGGTAAGCAAAGGAGAGGCTTTGTTTCAGATAAACTGCGCCTCCTGTCACGGGCCTAAAGGGCAGGGTGACGGTCCCCGGGCGGCAGAATTGAATCCACGTCCCAGGAACTATCATACCGAGAAGTTCAAATATGGCGCTTTAGGTTCACAAGTATTCAATACGATAACTAATGGTTCTCCCGGCACTTCGATGCCTTCTTTTGCCCTGTTGCCTCCGGAAGACAGATGGGCTTTGGTTCATTACGTGAGGAGCCAGATTCCGAACCCGCCTCAGGAAATTGAGGGAGCTACTTCTACTCAGGCTGTTGAAGAGAAGAAGGCTGCCACAACTGCCCAGACGCTCGAAACGATTCTCCCTTCTGCTCAAGCCAAGGCAACCGAAGGTCCCCGGATTCCGATTCAACTGGCCATGCAGCAGATGGCCGTACCTTCTGCCCAGGCCAAGCCATCTTCGGAAGTGATACTGGAAGAGAAAGGGGCAATTTTATTTGGCCGCTATTGTATGCCCTGTCACGGTCCCCATGGTGAAAGTCGCCAGACCGTTTACCTGCTGCGGATCAATCCGGATAGATTTGTGCGCTCCGGAAATCTAATGAATCCGGGTGCTGTCTGGGTCAAGGATAAGGAAAGATTTGTGGATATAGTCACTAAAGGTTTTCCCGGGCATCTGATGCCGGGTTTGAAGTCTCTGAGCCAGTCCGAGATTGATGCTTTGTACGCTCACGTCTTAAAATTAGCCACTAGTTCAGGCCGGTAACATCACATGAAGAAAAAAACTCTTTTCAATTACGCGCTTATACTGAGTCTGGTTCTTTTGGCTCAGGCTGCCTGGGCTGATACTCCGATTACCAATTGGCTGCAGGATCCGGCCACTCCCTTGGCGCGAAACGTCCGCGACACTTTTTGGTTCACCATAATGATGATCATGCCCTTTTTTTTGATTGCCGAGGGACTACTTTTGTATTCGGTTTTCAAATTCAGAACCAAACCCGGATCCAAGCCGGCCACTTTCCACGAAAATGTGAGATTGGAGATCATCTGGACCTTACTTCCAGCCCTGACCCTGATTATTATCGCAATTCCTGCTTACGGTACTCTTAAGAGAATGGAGGTTCCCCCCCAGAGTGACTTGGTCATAGAAGTGGTCGGTCACCAATTCTTCTGGGAGTACCGCTACCCCAAGTATGACATAGTCTTGGTGGATAAACCCCTGGTCGTGCCGGTAAACAAGGTGATCACTCTCAATCTGACCAGTGTAGACGTGATTCACTCTTGGTTTGTGCCTGCCTTTGGAGTAAAGCAAGATGCCACCCCGGGGAGAATCAGCAACGCCTGGTTTCAAGTCCTAGAGGAGGGGACTTACAAAGGACAATGCGCGGAATTATGCGGAGAGTTGCACGCCAAAATGTACATCACCGTCAAGGTGGTAGACCAGGAAGATTTTGAAGAGTGGCTGGCCAAGCAAAAGGTACAGAGTCCGCCCAAACTGCAAACCGGAGCAAGTTCTTCATAGGATGAAATTATGAATCATAAAGTAAGTTTTTGGGACAGAGTCAAAGACTGGATCACGACCACCGATCACAAAAAGATTGGGATCATGTATCTGTGGCTCTCCCTATTCGTGGCGATATTTGGAGGGGCGTTTGCCGGTCTGATACGGGCCCAGCTTTCCACTCCGGACGGACAGATTCTTTCCCCAATCCTGTACAATCAGATGCTCTCCATGCACGGAACGCTGATGATTTTCTTTGTCATCATTCCGGCTCTGGTCGGCTTCGGCAACTATCTGGTGCCGATTCAAATCGGCGCCCGGGATATGGCCTTCCCCAAGCTGAATGCTTTCACCTTTTGGATTTTAATTCCGGCCGCGCTGTTAATGTTCGGCAGCTTCTTTGTCAAAGGAGGAACCCTGCAGGCCGGCTGGACCGGATATCCTCCTTTGACCGCAAAAGAATTTTCCGGTTCCCCGGGCGTGGACATGTGGATTTTCGGTCTGCACTTAGCTGGTGTCAGCTCAATCCTGGGGGCGATCAACTTTATCGTTACCATCATCAACATGCGCGCTCCGGGAATGAATTTATTCAAGATGCCGCTTCTGACCTGGACCTGGCTGGTGAATGCCAGCATTATGCTAGTGGCAACTCCGGTTTTGGCCGGGGCAATCAGCATGGTTTTGACAGACCGCATGCTAGGCACCGGGTTCTTCCGTCCGGCCGAAGGGGGAGATCCGATTCTGTATCAGCATCTTTTTTGGTTTTACTCTCATCCGGCAGTGTACATCATGATGTTACCGGGGATGGGCTTAGTCTCCATGGTTCTGCCGGCATTTGCCCGCAAGAAGATTTTCGGCTATAAGGGATTGGTCTATGCTACCGCAGGAATCGGCATCATCGGATTTATGGTGTGGGGGCACCACATGTTCTCCACCGGGATTGACCCGAAGCTAAGAATGTATTTTGCTTTTATGACCATGATCATAGCAGTGCCGACCGGAGTCAAGATTTTCTCCTGGCTGGCAACGGTCTGGGGAGGTACTATAAGATTCACCACTGCCATGAAATTCGGCTTAGGTTTTATCGCCCTGTTCATAATCGGAGGGATGACCGGCGTGACGTTAGCAGTGATACCTTTTGACGTGCAAGTGCATGACACCTATTACGTAGTGGCTCATCTTCATTACGTGCTCTTCGGCGGCTCGGTTATGACTATCCTGGCGGGCCTGTTTTTCTATTTCCCCAAATTCAGCGGCCGGGTAATGAGTGAAAAGCTGGGAAACCTGACCTTCTGGTTCATATTCATTGGCATGAACACGACTTTCTTGCCAATGCACTGGCTGGGGATCATGGGGATGGCCAGAAGGATCTCGTCTTATCCGGAGAGGCCGGAATTTGCCTTTATAAACCAGATCGAGACTTTCGGATACGTACTCATTCTGGCCGGCGGAATTCTGCTTTTGTACAATATGTTCGCTACCCTGCGCAAACCCAGACATGCCCCGGCTGACCCCTGGGAGATTAACGATATCCAGGAGGTCTTAGAATGGAAGGTATCCAGCCCTCCTCCTCCGGAGAATTTTAAAACCATTCCCGTGATTTCATAAATGACAGAGGCGGTCCAATCCAAAATGTCTCCTGAACTGCAAAAAGCTCGGCAAAAGGTCGCCTCCTGGCTGATAGCCCTGGTGCTGTTAGTTTTTCTGGTGGTAGTGTGGGGAGGATTTGTGAGATTGACCGGGTCAGGGCTGTCTATCCCAGACTGGCCCCTGATTAACGGGACTCTTTTGCCACCTATGTCAGTCCAGGATTGGCAAGTTGTCTACCGGAGCTACCATTCCGAGCTCTACGGCGTCAGCTCACTGTCTATGCCGGAAGAGATCCCGATGGGACGGTTCAAATTCATGTTTGCCATAGAGTATTTTCACCGCTCCCTAGCTGCGATTGTGGGGATTGTTTTTGCAATCACCTTAGTGAAAATCATCCGACGGAAGGATACTTGGAGACAAATCAAATGGCTTCTTTTGGGCGCTGGCATCCTGTTGGTGGGTCAGGCAGTCCTAGGGGGTGTAGTCGTCAAACAGGAACTCCAGGCCGAACTGGTGGCCATTCACTTGGGGATAGCTTTTATTTTTCTGGGGATTCTGCTGTGGACTGCTCTGTATCTATCCCGTTCTCCGGAAGTGATAAAGATAGTCGGCGGTAATAATTTGGCCCTGTGGTCCTGGCTGGCGGTGATTGTGTTGTGGATGCAGGTAGTGTTCGGAGGATTGACCGCCGGAACCAAAGCGGGAGCAATATTCAATACATTTCCAAAAATCGGGGATTATCTAATACCGCCGGTCAAGGTTTTATTCTCTCAAATTTATGGCGGATTTTTTGATAATCTGGTGCAAAATCAAGTATTGATTCAGTTTATTCACCGCTGGTGGGCGTTTGTGGCTTTGA
>Ga0154806_130_pt1 | contig 44615 bp, 38 predicted proteins | sample Rifle2008BG16ft_FD_105814 | JGI IMG/M metagenome (GOLD analysis project Ga0154806, IMG submission 105814) | candidate division Zixibacteria bacterium RBG_16_50_21
TCTCTTTCAACACTTTTCCCATCTCCTGGGTCATCTGGCAGGCCCACTCTTCTTTTTTCCGGAGTAAGATTTCTGCGGCTTTGAATAGAATCTCGGCTCTTCTGGGGGCGGGGAACAAGCGCCATTTGTCATAGGCGGCTTTGGCCGCGGCTACGGCGTTGTTGACGTCTTCCTCATTAGAGAGGGGGAATTCGCCGATGACTAAACGGGTGTCGGCGGGATTGGTGTTGGGGAAGAAGCGGCCGGAAAGGGAAGGGACCCACTGGCCGTTGATGTAGTTGAAATATTGTTTAACTTGCATTTAAAACCTCCTTATGTGCATATACTTGGGTTAATCAATCAAAGTGCAATTATTGCAAGTGCGAGTGCAACTATCGCCAACAATGTCGAAATAATATATCTAGAATTATTTTGAATTGATCGGAGATCCGATTTAATTATCTGATATAAATTGCTAGCAAAATTTACGTATCGATCCAATTGGTCTACTCTGCTATTAAGCTTTAAAGTATAATGCAAAAAGGCAGTAGCCTGAGGCTCGTCACGGTTGAATACGTATTCTGGTCTTAAGCAGAAATCTATTGCTGCATCTCTCCATTTTATGAAAGCTGGCTCTGATCTAATGAGCTTCTGACCTTGCTCGTCGAGCCTTTTAGCAGCAGACCTACTAAAGAACTTAGGATACTTGAATTTCTTTAAGTCGGTTGCTACCTCATTTAATTTTTCCATAAGCTCATTGGATTGGTCCCAGAGTTTATAGTATTTCGGATTGGCTTGTTCGTCTAAATTAATAGTGACATTCATTATGGTGCCAGCGGTTTGCAGCAAAGCCCTGATGGTACTGGATTCCAAGGTCCACCAGGCTTGTTGAAAATATAGTTTACCCCCTGAATTACATCTCCCAGACTTACTGAAAAGTCTCCGTTCCAGTCCCCTCTGCAAAGCAGATTGGTTATCCAACAGTCTGGAGAAACCGAGCAACCGGGATTGTTGAAAATGTAATTGACTGCAGCGATAACATCTGAAAGACTTAGAGAATTGCTTGCGTTAGCATCGCCCGCTATCGCAATGCAAGCAGTGCAGCCGGTTGATAAAGCGCCCACTAAACCACAATTGAGTGCGTTGATACAAGGAGAGTCTTCAAGCAGATGGAAATCTAATGATTTGGGCAAACAGAAGAGGGGGTCTGTGGAAAAGTCATTCAGTCCATAGCTGGCTCCGTTGATATGGTTGAGAATACCGTTGGCATAATTCTCATAAAAGTCATTGCAATCTAAAATTACGGATGTGGAGCAGGTAATTGCTCCGCCACCAACCGAATCAGGAACACACAGTGAACCGTCAACACAGTCATATCCTGACAAGCACATTGAAGTGTCACCACAAATTGCATCTACCCTATTCTCAGCAAAAATATTGTTTGTGATGCTCGCACCGACAGCGGAACAAAATATTCCACCGCCCTGCGCAAACATTGTTTGCTGGAATGGAAAAGCCCATCCCAATGCGCGGTTCGCGTAAAAGGTATTATTCCACACTAACGCGGAATCTCCAGTAAGATAAAGCCCTGCACCTTTGGCCCTTGCACCATCGATGCCATCTATTGTATTGTAGGCGATTAGGTTGCCTGTAATGACAGCTGACTGACCTGAAGAGAAAATGCCTGCACCCGGAGTCTCGTTGTTTTTGTTCGTAATCCTGTTGCCTACAATAGTATTGCCAACAATTTCACTATTGACACCTTCTGAATAAATTGCGCCACCAGCTGCAGGTCCAAAATTGCTATTGGCACTATTCTCTAGGAACTCATTATCTCTTACTACACACGAATCAGACTTTACATAGATAGCTCCGCCACGTGCTGATATACCAGAGAATGACACATTTCCGTTGAACACATTAGAATCAACTACGCTATTATTACTCTCAAGATACAATCCCCCTCCGCCACAAATTGTATAACTTGTGTTAACGAGATTATTAATAAAGAAATTTCCCCTAATTATTGAATGAGTACCATTGCATGAGATAGCCCCGCCCGGCTTACCACCATTTCCACCCGCATTCTGATTATTGTAAAATGTATTTGACTGAATCAGACAATAATTGCCAGAAATATATAATCCAGCCCCCCCAAGTGTACCACCGCAGTCACCATTTTCTAATTGGTTATCAGAGAAGAGATTATTCTTTATAAATACCGAGTCTCCGGTAACGTATGCTCCAACGCCACCTAAAAAGCAGGTGTATGGGCAGAAATTGTCTATGATTTTGTTAGATTCTAAAACCAAGTTATCACAATTGTTACAGTTAATGCCACCTGCATTATAACGCCATAATGATGGGTAAAGAGAACATTCACCGTTCCGAATAGTGAAACCGGATATCACCAAGTTTTCACAACTGTCGCACCTCAAAACAGGAAGTGGATAAGGAGATGCGCTATCCCCGTCTATTATCGTGGAATCTGCCCCTTTTTCACTCATCAGTGTTATTCCCGCCTTCAAAGTATCATTCTCATAGTAAGTGCCCGGTGCTACCAGCACAGTATCACCATAGTTTGCTGCGTTTATACCTGTTTGAATCGTGGGCTGGTCTGTAGGTACACGAATTACAGTTGCACTTACGATTAGCGGACTGAAAACCACTATGAGTTGTAGAATAATCCTTTTCACGTCACCCTCATCCCATCCTTCGCCAGCTTAAAATTCTTCACCCCACATTTCTTGGCCATCGCCATCAACCCCTTCTCCTTCTTCTCCAGCCCCGGCAGAAAATGAGTCAAAATGGTCTGCTTCCCCTTCCACTCCCCCAGCTTGACAAACAGTTCCTCCGGCTTCACGTGCAGCCCCTCCACAATCAAGAGGTCACTCTGGTTGGCAATATTCTCCAGGTCCGCAATCGAGCCTAAATCAGATGAATAGACCGCTTTCTTCACCCCGTCCTGAATCGTCAAAGAATAGCACTGCATCAGATTCGGATAAATGTTGTCGCTTATCACCGGCTGATAGTATTTCAGATGGCTGTTGGCGTGGGCGTCGATGAAGACTTTGTCAGCTGAGTAATTTGTATGCTCATTCAATTTGAGCAGGTGATACTGAAAGCTGACGAACTCCGGGAAGAGATAGCAGGACCATAAATACCTGATAATCGGGTCGATGGCTTCTTCCGGCAGATAAATGTTCAAGGGCTTGGTTCTCTTGTTCACGTGCATCAACTGCAGAAGTAAAGGTAAACCGGCGCAGTGGTCGGGATGGGTGTGAGTGATGAAAATTGCCTCCAAATCCTGATAGGGGAGTTTGTATTTCAGGATGGAATTGGAGACTCCCTCACCGCAGTCTATGAGGTAATGTTTCTTTGCGGCTGTAAGCCAGAGGGCGGAGCTTTTTCTGTCTGTTACTGGTAAGCCTGAAGCGGTTCCTAGAAAGAGGATCTGCAGGTCATTTGATTTTTTCGGCATAGTACTTCAGCGTAAGATCTAAACCGGAGTCTAAATCAAAACGGGGCTTCCAGCCTAAGAGGTTAAAAGCCTTGTTGTAATCTATACAAGAACGCTTCTGTTCGCCAGCCCGAAATGGGGCGTAGGTCACCCTGGATTTGGAGTGGGTCTTGGCTTTCATCATTTGGTAGAGCCGGTTGACGCTGGTCTCCCTGCCTCTGCCGATGTTGAAGGCTCCCACCTGCCTGGATCTCAAGCCCAGGAGAGCGGCGTTAACCGCATCGGCTACATAGACATAGTCACGGGTCTGCTTGCCGTCACCGTAGATGGCCAAAGGCTCGTTTTTCAATAACCTCTCCGCGAAGATAGCCACTACTCCGGAATCTCCTTTAGGGTTCTGACGGGGGCCGAAGACGTTCCCATATCTTACTGCCACGTAAGGGAGGCCGTAAATCTGATAGTAGAAATTAAGGTATTTCTCAACTGAGAGTTTGGCCACTCCATATGGGGAGATGGGCATTTCAGGGTGTCTTTCATTAGCCGGAATAAAGCTTTGCTCTCCGTAGATGGCTCCACCAGTGGAGGCGAAGATGACTTTCTTGACTTTATGCTTCTGGCAACTTCTTATGAGATTAAGCGAGCCGGAGATGTTGACACCGACGTCTAAGATTGGATTCTGCAAAGACTTACGGATATCGACCTGGGCGGCGTAGTGGAACATGTACTCGAATCTTTCTTTCTGGAAGATCCGGTCAATAACGACCGAACAGATGTCAACCTGAAAGAGCTTAGCCTTGGGGTTAAGATTGGATTTGAAGCCGGTGGAGAGATTGTCAATCACCACTATGCGGTGTTTTTTCTCTACCAGCCGGTCAACCAGATGGGAACCGATAAAACCCGCACCGCCGGTAACCAATATTTTAGCCATTTTGTGAATTTTTTAGCAAGATAGAAGTCAGCAATGAAAAGTCAACCTAGATTGGGGACTCCGGAAAGCTAATCCTCTGTTTCTTGGTAAGTTACAGAGCTACCACGGATTTCTTGATGGTTGACTTTGCCGCCGTAATTGGCGGTCACCAAAAGGATAGCGGCGTTTACTATCACCCAGGCGACGGTGGCTATGACCAGAGGTTTGATTACTGATTTTCTGAAACTGTCATAGAAGAGGCAGACTAAGGCCAGAAATCCAGATAAGAGAGTAGACATCAGGGCATATTGTCCCCAGGCTTCGTGTCGTTCAAAAATCTGCTCATTGAAGTGTGGCAAATGCTTGACGATCTCCTCAGCCGGCTCACCAGCCCAGTAGGTCGGAATTGCCCCCAGAGACACTATCAGCAGAACCCAGCAGCCGGCGATAAATATCTGGTGAGACTTCTTAACGTAGGCTATCAGAAATATCAGAAGAGAGATGGGGACGCCGGTGACCGGGAGATGGGAAAAAATTAGGTGGATGTAAGGAGCGTTCATGGCCGGGAATAAAGGCATCGAAAAGCTGATTTGTCAAGATTAGGGGATGGATCAGACACCTCTGGATGATTGCCACATCCCATTACCTAGAAAGAGAACTTAGGAATTGACAGATTTTGAAATCGGGCTATATTTAAGCCAAGCCTGAGGTTTAGATTGATTATACAAGTCTAAGGAGGAGTTGTGTCAAAGCGTTTCCTGTTTGTTCATACTTTGATTTTTATCTTAACCATTAATTTGGGTTTCGAACTTGCTCATCCTGCAGACGATAACCCTGTTCCACGGATAACAACCCCCAAACTGCCTTTGAAGCCATTAGGGGATGGATATACCCCCGGTGCACCGTCAGTGGCAGGTGCAATGCACGATGAACCAGGAACAAGTCCCGAGGCCACCAAGGAGGAGCCCGATATCAGCGCTAGCTGGTCCGGAGCTACCGTGTGGATGGCCGGAGTCAGTTTTTCCGGAGGAGAAACCTTTGGCGGCAGCATATCCAAGGGAGTAAATTTCTTCGGCAGCAGTTTGGATGACAGCGAATATGTTCCGGTAGAAATTGTCTTCAACGGAACGGATACCACGTTATGCCGCACTTTCCGGCGAGACCTGGGCTATGTGGATGGTGGAGTGGGGAAATTTCCGGGCTCGGCCTGGGATGTATCAGATACAGGCAGTCCCAGAAGGTTAAACATCTGCTTTGTGGAAGACAATAATCAGGCCCCGGTTAATCTGATGTGGGACCCAGATGCCACCGGTAGTCCGACCTATGGTAAACGTGAATATATATATGTTATGAAAAGCAGCTACGACGGTAGCGGTGCGACTTATGCCGGCTTTAATGGCCTTGGCGGAGCCCCTAGTATGGACATTCTCTATAACTGGTGGCCCAGACTGAATTCCGGCCATACTTTAATGGAATCTCTCCCCTCGACTTTGACCATAACTCCCTACTTTATCAAAAACGTCAGAGCCATTCCCGATTCCGGCGAATTGATTTTGACCTGGAATTACTGGGAATCAAATGCTGACAGATTTCGCATTTACTCCTCTACATTTTCTCCTCCCTCCACCCTGTTGGATAGTGTTTCCGGCTCGGAAAGAGACTATGTCCATCCCGGCCTTAACAATGGAACCACTTACTACTACAAAATTGAAGCGGTAGACGCCAATGATTCGATCGTGGGGAAAAGCAGAGAGTTTTCGGGTTATCCCCAGGAGATGGCCAGCATGATGAATCTGGTGGGCTACTGGCATGAGAGGACTGGTTACGGCGGAATCTGGGGTTACACCGACTCGGCCTCTGGAAGGCAATACGCTTTGATCTGCTCGCGTCCTCAAGGCGTAAGTATTGTAGACATCGACACAAACCCTCCGGTAGAGGTTGGGTTTTTGCCGTCCATTACCCCCAACCGGGATGCCAAAGAGGTCCAAGTATACCGTCACTATGCCCTGACAGTTAAGGAAAGTGAGCCGATGCAAGTCTGGGATATCAGCGATGTTACCAGTCCAGTGCAGGTCGCAACCATTCAACCGGACGGGGGGAGTGGAGCACATACCTGTTTAGTGGACGGCAATTATGTCTATGTAGTGGGAAACCACAACTTCGGCGGGGTTGAGATATTTGACATCTCTAATCCGGCAGCACCGTCTAAAGTTGGAGAATTCCAACCCTTTTACTACCATGACGCGGTAATACTCGGTAACAAGTACTACGCCTGTGGTATCTACGGAGACGGAATTGACATTCTTGACATTTCCAACAAAGCGGCTCCATTCCGAATAGATTTATTTAATTATTCCGGTTCAGGGCCCCATAACATAGAGCTAACCCCGGACGGAAACTACGCCTTCGTGGGGGATGAGATTGGAAGTTCCGGTAACTGGACCAGAACTTTTGACGTTTCTGATCCCAATAATGTAACTCAAGTCGGCGAGATTATCGTTGACTCACAAGCTATAGTACACAACTGCTATCTCAAGACCTACGGCTCAACTGATTATCTCCACATCGCCCACTACACCGAAGGGACCAGAGTCTGGGATGTCTCTGACCCCCTCAATCCTTTTGAAGTGGCATATTATGATACTTATCAACCGGCAGGATACGGTTATCTTGGTAACTGGACCGCCTATCCCATGCCTAACTCCAGAAAAATAGTAGCCTCGGACTTGCAGACCGGCTTGTATGTGCTGGAACTGGATTCCAGTCTGCTTCCCACTTGCACGGCAATTCCGGGTGACGCCAATGCTAGCGGCACTCTGAGCCTGGCGGATGCCATCGCTGATGTCAATTACATTTTCAACAAACCGGGCTGCGCGCCCCAGCCCCAGTGCTGGCTGTCCAATCTGATCTGCCGAGGGGATTGGGATGGCACCTTGACCGTCACTCTTTCGGATGTGATCCGGGGAGTAAACTACATATTCAACAAGCCCGGAGGCCCCTGGAATCCGCTGCCCATTGACGTCTGCTGTCAGCCTCTGCCTTAAGAAAGGAGAATCGATGTTCAAACAAATTGATTACACCATGGTCTTGGTCTCAGATATGAAGTCCTCTGTAGAATTCTATAGGGATAAACTGGGCCTGCCATTGAAATTTGAATCCCCCATGTGGACCGAGTTTCAGACCGGAGCCACTACTCTGGCTCTGCACGGCGGGGGTGTGAAAGCCGGTCATCCACTTCACGGCAATGAAAAGGATCAATTTGCCGGCAGTTGCTCTATCGGGTTTAACGTGGAGGATTTAGATAAGGCTTATCAGGCATTGCAGGGGAAGGGACTGAAGTTCATCATGCCCCCGACCCTTCAGGAGAAAGAAGGAATTAAGCTGGCAGTGGCGCTGGACCCGGACGGGCTGCCGATTTCGCTGGCGCAAGCATTAAAATAGATTAGATATAGGGAACCGCCTTCTGTCGACGGCGTAAATTCGACGTCCTCACCCACATTCAGATTCTATAAAGAAGGCAGCCTGAGGTGGCCTTCTTTTTTATTTGGGTCAGGTAATGAAACGAAGATTATCCTGTAATAACTCACTTGACTTCCAGTCCTGCCAAGGGTTACATATCGGTCAGTTAGGGAAGTTCGCGAGCATAAACTTAGAGCTAAGTGGTAGCATTTTGCAGTCTGAAAGAATCTATGAGGATTGCTGGTAAAGCGACACCGGCGGTTTTGTTGGCATTACTCTTTCTGGGCTATAATTGCAGCATCCAGACCCAGACTCGGAAGGTATTCACTCCGGCTCAATTTCCCCAGGAGATTAAATCAATAGACGGCAAATCTCCTTTTCTGAAAGCGCATACGCTTAGTGGCTGGGTTTACATTTTAACTGATTGGAATGTGGACGAAGCTGCTAAGAAAGTCAACGGTAATGGAAAACTCTTAAACACCGACCGGGAAATAGTCGAGAGCGGAGAATTCTCCGTGCCCTTGGACTCGGTGGCCCTTTTTGAGACCAACGTGGTGAGTACGTCACCGGCCATAGCTTCCATGGCCATCATAACTGCACTGTCAGTGGCGGTGACGATTTTCTGTATCACCAATCCCAAGGCCTGTTTCGGTTCCTGCCCCACCTTCTATGTGTCTGATGGTGAAAGGGAACTCCTCCAATCAGAAGGATTCTCAGCCAGCGTAGCGCCTTCACTCGAGGCTAAAGATATCGATGCTCTATATCGGGCCAGACCGGCCAGCCGGGGTTTTCAGGTTAGGATGACCAATGAAGCCTTAGAGACTCACGTTTTGCGCTTCGTCAATTTGTTAGCCGTCCCCAAACCGGAAGGGGGCCGGGTTTTTGCAACTGCATCCTGGGAGTTCTGGCAGGCTGAGAATATCACCGCTCCCAAGAAGTGTGAAGCAGAGGAAGGAGATTGCCTAGATCAAATTCTTTGTTTCGATGGAAAGGAGAGGTTCAGCCAGACTGATTCAAATGATTTGGCAACTCGTGAGGCGGTGGAACTGGAATTCGAGAATGTCCCAAATGGAAATTTGGGGCTGGTCATTGCTGCCAGGCAGACCTTTCTTTCAACCTATCTATTCTATCAGACTCTGGCTTACATGGGCAATTCCGCAGGGGAATGGCTGACCAGGCTTAAGACGGGCGGGGAGATAACGAAGAGAGGGGCCCAGGGTATTAGAAATGTTTTGGGTGGAATTGAGGTTTCGTTTCAGGACGAATTCGGCAACTGGATTTCAGCTGGAGTGATTCATGAGACCGGACCCTTGGCCGCAGACGTGAGGGTCGTGACGCTGGGGAGTTTTGAGAAGGGGCCCTCTAGAATCAGGCTGCGGCTTACCAAAGGGCACTGGCGTCTGGACTGGTTAGCCATGGTAGAGCTAGGAAACAAAATTGAGCCAATTCAATTGAAACCTTCGGAAGTGCAAAGACAGGGCAAGATTGACGAGAAAGCCTTGAGCCTGCTCTTGGATTCCAGCCAGGTGCTGGTTACTCTGCCGGGAGATGAGTATGACCTGCATTACCAGTTGCCGGAAGATTACAAAAACTACGAGCTGTTTTTAGAAAGTCGCGGTTATTACCTGGAGTGGATGAGAGAAGAGTGGCTCAAAGAAGAGAATGCCTATTTGGCAGCCAGAATGTTTACCAACCCTAAGGCGGCTTTAAAGGATTTAGCCCCGGAATACAAGAAAATCGAAGCAGAAATCGAAGAGTACTTCTGGAAGAGCAAATATGCCCGTCCGTAGGATTGCTTCCCTTATTCTTCTCAGTTGCCTAACTTGCCTAGTATTGGGCTGTGCCAGGTCGAGCGCAACCAAAGGCTGGCTTCCCGTTGCTTCCCAGGCGCGGCAGGAGGCATTTGGAGGTTGGATCGAGGTAAAATATGGAGCCGGGGAAGAGGAAAAGGAAGTAAAAGGTGAGTTAATCGCAGTGGAGGAAGACAGCCTGTTCACGTTAAGTGAAATAGGATTAGTATCTATTGCAGCGGGGGATATTTCCAGGGCGACATTGAGAGCTTATGATTCTAAACACGGAACTCTGGCTACTTGGACCTTACTAGGAACTCTCTCTACCGCTTCACACGGGTTAATCCTGATTATCTCAGCTCCGGTTTGGATTCTGTGGGGGAGCGTCACTACCGGCGCGGCGTCTCGAGCGCCGGAGGTGAAGTACCGGCAAGAGGCCTGGGAGGAGTTGAGAAAATTCGCCCGGTTTCCGCTGGGAATGCCGGGAGGATTAGATAGAGGTCACATGAAGGCCAAAGGGTTTTGGTAGAATCAAAGTACAGCTTTTCTATTTTTGTTCCTCTATCTCATTTCAGACTAGAGTTTCACTTCCACCTATTTCAGAACAAAGTTAAAACCATTCAACTGTTCTCCTGGTTGAATCGTCACATTCTGATAGGTCGTGTCAGCAATAGAAAAACCTGCAGCGTTAGCACTTATATCGTAGACTCCGCCGGGCAATATTAATTTGTACCCACCGCTGCTGTCGGTCAGAGTGCCGACAGTGTCAGTCGTGCTGGCTGCCTGCACCAATGCACCCGGTATACCCGCACCGGAGGTGTCGGAAACCATTCCGGCCACTGACCCCGAAGTTACGGTTGAGAAAGCCCGATAAGTGGGGTGAAGCAAGTACTTGCCGTCGGCCAGCTCGACTGATTTGGAGGCGTCAAAGTCGACATAAAACTCTACCAATTGCCCCGGTTCCAGAATAAAATCGAGATTGAGCTTGACTCCGGTTTCTTCACCGCTGGGTACCGTTAAGTCGTAAGTCTGGCCGCTGATGACTATCTGGTTGGTATCTTCCACCACCAGACGAAGCTGGGTGTAATTTCCGGGCTGAAATAAAGTGTCGATGAGCACTGCGGTGACCCCATTGACCAACTGTAAAAAGTCGAAAGTCGACTCCGGGGTAGCGACAGTCATCCAGCCAGTTCCAGACCGGTGCAGATTGACCTCGGTTATGGTCAAATATATGTGTTCGATACCTGCCGGAGGGGGTGCATCCATGGCAAAAATGCGAATCCTTCCAGGCTCGTTGCTGGTAGGGCTGCAGGCGATGAACAGAGCGAATATGGAGAGTAACAAAAGACATTTGCGCATAGAATTCCTCCTTCTGATTATTTCCTAAACCTCTTATCAATTTATACGATGAAGACTAGTATTCTTTGAATCAGGTTTAAGGATTTTCGATATTAGAAAACTATGTATCTGGATTATGTAACTGCTCAGCCCAAGTGGAATGAGTAACAGAACCGATAATTCCATTTGTCGTTATCAAGTTTGACTTTGTCTGGGCAGTGAGCGCTTTTTAACGGGTGCGACTTTTCCCTTGACTTCCAACAAACCCGCCTCTATTTTGCTCAGTCATACTTATGGGAGAGTTCAAACTCCTTAACCAGAAGATAGTCAACGGGTTCTTAGGCCTAATCGAGCCGGTTGAGAAGTTTTTAGTCGCCCAGAAAGTCCACCCTCACCTGATTACCGCAGCAGGGTTGATTTTCTCCATCGTAGCCGCCTATCTATTTACCGAAGGGTCGTTTCTTCTGGGTGGGATATTCGTCATCTTAACCGGAGTATGCGATATTCTGGACGGCAGGTTAGCCCGGGCAACCAACAAAACCAGTAAATACGGGGCTCTGATAGATTCCACCATCGACCGCTACTCTGAGGTAATAATTTTCTTAGGGATAGCCACCTATTTTCGTTCGGAGAACTCCTATGTCCACGCCCTGATTATACTTGCCATTGCCGGATCGTTTCTGGTCAGCTACACCAGAGCCAGAGCTGAAGGTTTAGGAATTGACTGCAAAATAGGAATCTTACAAAGGCCGGAGAGGATGACTTTTTTAGCCGCCGGGGGAATTCTGGGTGAAATTCCCTACACCGATCACTTTATGATGATTTTCTTTTTGTGGGTAATTGCTATATTGGCTAATGTTACTGTTATTCAGAGGATTTTATATATCAGAAACCAACTGCGCAGCCAGCAGGCTTGAAATTTCTGAGGGAAAAAGGAGAGTAAATGAGCAAGAAGGTTAGAGTGGCTATAATAGGAGTCGGGAATTGCGCTTCTTCATTGGTGCAGGGCGTGCACTATTACCGCAACGCCAAGGTTGGAGATTTCATTCCCGGCTTGATGCATGTCAACTTGGGAGGCTATCATGTCTCCGATATCGAATTCTCGGCTGCATTTGACATCGATATTAACAAGGTGGGTAAAGACCTGTCCGAGGCGATCTACACCAAGCCCAACAACACCTATGTTTTTGCCAAGGTGCCTCACATCGGAGTTAAGTTGGAGCGGGGAATGACCCATGATGGATTGGGTGAATACCTCTCCAAGATTATAAAAAAAGCTCCCGGGCCGACCGCCAATATTGTCAAGATTCTCAAAGACACCGGAACCGAGATTGTGGTCAACTACTTGCCAGTGGGCTCAGAAGAGGCGACCAAATGGTACGTGGAGCAGGTTCTGGAAGCAGGGTGTGGCTTCGTCAACTGCATACCGGTATTCATCGCCAGAGAGAAATACTGGCAGAAAAGATTCCAGGAAAAAGGTCTGCCAGTGATCGGCGATGATATCAAATCCCAGGTTGGCTCGACCATCGCTCACCGGGTGCTGGTGCGTCTTTTGCGGGACCGGGGTATCAAATTAGAGAGAACTTATCAGTTGAATGTAGGCGGAAACACTGACTTTTTGAACATGCTGGAGCGCTCCCGCTTAGAGTCCAAGAAAATTTCCAAAACCAATGCAGTAACCTCTCAGCTCGACTATGACTTGGGAGAAGAAAATATTCATATCGGGCCTTCCGACTACGTGGCCTGGCTGTTGGACCGGAAGTGGGCCTATATCCGCCTGGAAGGAAGAGGTTTTGGAGATGTCCCCTTGAACCTGGAGGTAAAAATGGAGGTGTGGGACTCCCCTAACTCGGCCGGAGTGGTGATGGATGCGGTGCGCTGCTGCAAACTGGCTTTAGATAACGGGCTGTCCGGCGCGATTATCGAGCCCTCCTCCTATCTGAAAAAATCTCCCCCGGTGCAGTTCACCGATGATGAAGCCAGAGAGAAGATGGAAGAGTACATCGCCAAATACGGCCAGAAAAAGAGCGCTCCGGCCAAGAAAAAACCGGCCGTAAAAGCCAAGAAGTGAGGTTCTAAAGCAACCGGCACAAAGGTGGTCTGTGAAAAGCCACCTTTTTGTTTTCCATGCAGGGAAAATTAATCACTCTGGAAGGGATAGATTATTCCGGCAAGAGCACTCAGGCTGGAAAGCTTTATCATTATCTTCGCAGCCGGAAGCTGCCGGCAATTCTGATTCGAGAACCGGGAGGCACCAGGATCTCGGAAAAGATCAGGGAGGTTCTGTTATCCAGCCGGAACCACAGCCTAGTTTCCGAGGCGGAATTACTGCTGTACCAAGCTGCCAGGGCGCAACTGGTTTCGCGGGTCATCCTTCCCGCCCTCCGGCAGGGTAAAATCGTAGTGTGCGACCGTTTTTACGACTCCACCACTGCGTATCAAGGTTATGCCCGAGGGTTGGATTTGAACTTGATAGAAAAACTGAATAAGTTTGCATCATCCAGAATTGTCCCAGATTTGACCATCTTAATTGATACTCCGGTGGAGATAGCCTTGAAACGTGTCCGGAAAGCAGGCAAGTTGCAGGACAGACTGGAGAGTGAAAGGCTGAATTTTCACAAAAAAGTGAGAAATGGCTACCTGGCCATAGCTAAAGGGCATCCCGGCAGAGTGAAAATAATAAAGGGCGACCAGAGCATTGAAAAAATATGGCAGAAATTGAAGTCGACGGTCGATAAATTCTTAAAGCCTCGGTAAGGAGCATTTATGTCCAGATTGAGAATCAACATAATTTTGTTTTTAGTACTGGCCTTTCTTTTGGTGGGTGGAATTTATCTGACCGCCCGGGATTTGATGGTGACCCGCTTCTCCAATCTGGATCAAATAGCCGTGAATCTATCCAACCGCTACGTGGATAAGATTGATCCTCACCTTCTCAAGGAGGCTGGCATCAAGGGGATGCTTTCGATTCTGGACCCCTACTCGGAGTTGTTAGAGGCCAAAGCTTACAGCGGCCTGTTGGAGGAGACGTCAGGGGAATTTCAGGGCCTGGGGATAGAGATCGTGGTCAAAGACAGATTCCTCACTGTAGTCTCAACTCTGGAAGGGACCCCGGCCCACCGAGCAGGGCTTTTAGCCGGGGACAGAATCACCAGAATCGAAGGGAAGAATGCCATCGGGATAAGCTCCGAAGAGGCGGTACAAAAACTGAGAGGGGAGAAAGGGACCAAGGTTATGATAATCGTAAGCCGACCGGGGTCTGCCACCCCTCTGGAGTTCACCGTGATCCGGGATGTGATTGAAGTCAAGGCCGTCCCCTACTATGGTGTAATCGGAGATAGAATCGGATACATCCGCCTCAAAAGATTCTCGGAGGGGGCCAGCGTGGAAGTAGCTAAAGCCGTCAAAGAATTGAGCCAGCAGAGTATATCGAGTCTAATCCTGGACTTGAGAGGGAACCCGGGAGGGCTATTGTCACAGGCAGTCGAAGTTGCCGGTCTGTTTTTGGATGGCAAGAAGCTGATAATGGAGACTAAAGGGCAGGACGCAACCCTGAATCAGAAGTTTTATTCGGAGCGCAAGGCTATACTTCCGGAATCGCCCCTGGCAGTCTTAGTAGACAACGGATCAGCTTCGGCTTCAGAGATCGTGGCTGGCGCCATTCAGGACTGGGACCGAGGAGTCATTATAGGCGACACCACCTTCGGCAAGGGAATGGTGCAATCCCTGCTGGAATTAGAGGATGGTTTGGCATTAAAGCTGACTACCGCCAAATATTTCACCCCTTCCGGGCGCTGTCTGCAAAAGGACAACGGAGCCGGGTCAGGGGAGCTAGCCAGCCTGGACTGGCATCTGGAAACCAGAGCGGACACTCAGGAATCAGAAAAGACCTTCATTACCGAAGGAGGCAGAAAAGTCCCAGGGAGTGGGGGGATTGTCCCTGATATAATTGTCACCGGGAGGCAGTGGTCTGTATTGAACTATCAGCTTTACAGCCAGGGGATGTTCTTCGAGTTTGCGGTAGAATACCTGAGCCGCAATCCCGATATCCCGCCTGATTTTGAAGTAAGGGAGGAAGTATACCAGGATTTCTTAAGATTCCTGGAGGATAAGAATTTTGAATACAACAGCGGGACTCTCTTGGAAATCGAGCGACTGAAGCAAAACTTCAACGAGGAATTCGCCTCGCCCCTTTTGGAAGAGAGAATCTCCAGCCTGGAATCCCAGGTGCACCAGGAAGAGAAAAACATTTTCCAGCGCCAGAAAGAAGAGCTGAAGTGGAGAATCAAGGAGGCGATCTTGGTCAATCACTTCGGCGAGAAGGCGCGCTACGAGAAAGTGTGGTTTCAGGCTCATCCGGAAATTTTGAAAGCATCTGAACTCTTAAAGGATAAGAACACCTACAACAGCATTCTATCAGGATGATAGAATATGCTTTGATGGGAGCCGGCGCCGTGGCGGCCGGCTTTATCGCCTCCCTGTTGGGAATCGGAGGAGGACTTTTCATCGTCCCCTGGCTTAATCTGGTTTTCGGCCTCCCCATTCACCAAGCCATTGCCGCCAGCCTGATAGCCATCATCGCCACTTCCTCAGGAGCATCCTCAGTCTACCTGAAGAATGAATATGCAGACATCGGGTTAGGTCTATCTCTGGGACTGGCGACCGCCATTGGGGCGATCAGCGGGGGCATTGTGGCTGGGTACCTCGACCAGGAGGTTTTGTCGCTGATTTTCTCGATAGTGTTGGTTTATGCTGCCATCAGTTTGGGGAGGAAACAATCCACTCAAGCGGCAAGAGACGAACATTCTAGGGAGTACCAGGTTCTAAGGCATCCTTTCGGTCTGGGAGCCTCTTTTGTGGCCGGCAACGTCTCCGGTTTGTTGGGAGTCGGCGGTGGAATTGTCACCGTTCCAGTCATGCACTTAATCATGGGAGTCCCCTTAAAGATTGCCTCGGCCACCAGCAGTTTTATGATCGGAATAACGGGGTGCGCCTCGGCTTTTCTGTACTATTTCAGGGGAGAGGTGAATTTTCTGGTGACAGGGGTGGTGGTGCTGGGTATCTTTCTCGGCTCTTATTACGGGTCTTTTTTCTTGTTCAAGATAAAGACCAAAGTGCTGAGGCCAGTTTTCGTGATAATCATCCTTTTCATGGCGCTCAAGATGTTTTTGAAGGGTACCGGCCTGAGTCTGTTTTAAAATGCCTGACTCCCCTCAACTTTTCCGAAGACTGGCCCTGCTCTTGAAATACGGGTCTTTGGCCTCGATGGCCATTCTATTCTTGGGGCTGGTCTGGTCAGGCGTTAGCCCTCAAAGCACCTTAGAACAACAAAGGTTTACGGCCAGATATATTCTGGATTACCTGCTCCCAACTTCTGCCGCCGGAACCCTTCATCTGGGTATCATGGTGCTGATGTTTCTGCCCATAGCCGTAGTAGGGGCCAGCTGGGCGCACTTCCGTCAAAACAGGGATCGGAAGAATCAAAGAGTAGCGGCCATGATACTTTTGGTCCTAATTCTAGGAATCTTTTTGGGCATTTCTCAGGTTAAATAAGGTAGTAATTACCTTAAATTCAGCAGGAGGAAATGTGAAGAATGGTCTGCCGGTCAAGCTAGGGCTAGTAAGTCTGTTCACCCTCACAATTTTCCCGACCGTTCTGTCTTTCCCCAGCAAATGGAGATTATTTGAATTGAATTACGGGTACAAGACCAGCTGCAACGCCTGTCATATTGATGGCGGAGGAACGGAGAACAATGACTATGGGATGGCTTACCACCGTAAAGGAGAGAACCTAGCCGCTTTTGCAGCAATTGAGAGTTTGGATTCAGACCGGGATGGGGCTGCAAACATAGATGAAATCAAGGCCAAATCCAACCCAGGAGATCCCAGAAGCACCCCCAAGAATCCGGGGAATTTCCTTTCGCAGCAGGAGGCAGAATACATTCCCAAAAAGATTTTGGATAAACTCTTCTCAGTTCCAGTCAGCTTCCAAATCAGCTATGCTACCTTGGATAGTGTCGAAACCAAAGATATGGAAATACGGGTGGGATTGAAACTGACTGAGGATGAAAGGGTGCCCACTTTTTATCGAGTTTTTTCGACCGGCAGCAGTTCCCGCAAGATCGGCACCGCCGTTTTGTTCTTCGAAATGGAGAATCACAGACATCTGCTGGGGGGAGTGGCCTGTGACACCTTAGGAAAGATTACCAAACTGGCCATTTTTAAGCAGCAGGTGAAAAAAGGGCTGCCGCTTTCCGAATTTAATGCCCAGTTCGCAGGCAAAACTGCTAAAGAGCAATTCAAAATAGGGCAAGATCTGGAGCCGATTCCGAATTATCCCACCTTTTCACAGAAAGTGGCAGATTACGTCAAGAAATCGGTCTACTTAATCACACAGTTCGGAACCAAATCCTAATTTCAGGAGGAGAGATGTTCAACTTCAAAGTCAGGGAGTCTCCTTTGGGCTTCAAACTCTTGGTGACGGTTTTTTTGCTGGGGTACGGGCTGGCGCAGATTTTGGGTTTGACCATGGCTTATCTGGAAACCAGGGTGGTCAATCCCTCGGTCGAAGAGTATTTCTTCTATCTCAAGCCAACCAAGCTGGTCTCTCTGTCGCATCCGCACTTTTTCGGCTATGCCACTTTATATTTCCTGACCGGCTTGTTGTATCTGTTCACTGAACGGGGGAGGCTTTTAAAAACCTGGCTTCCGACGGTCACGGTTCTGGCCGCCCTCTTGGACATCTGCACCTGGTGGGGGATTAAGTACGTCTCTGCCAAGCTAGAAATTTTGACTGCTTTGTTTGGAGTAGTCTTTGCAGGGGGATTTGCGATTATGGCGGTGACGATCTTGTATGAGATGTGGTCGAAGAAGGGGAAGACGGTTTAGTACCCAGTTTCCTACTGCGCCTGAGAGGGACAGAAGTGGATGTCTCGCGTCACCTAAGTTCTTGACTTTCCAGAAAAATTCTCTCCAACTTCAGGCTGGTTCCATTGTAGAATAATCTTAGTTAGGAGCTTGACTGGCAAAAAATTTGACCGTATCTTTGAGCTTTACAAAGGAGGAAATAGGTGTACGCAGTCTTAGAGACCGGAAAAATGCAGTTTAAGGTCCGGGAGGGTCAGAAGGTGAAGGTACCCAAGCTGGATGCCAAAACCGGAGATAAGCTTAAACTGGACAAGGTGTTACTTATAGCGGATGGCGATAAATTCTGGGTCGGGACTCCTTATCTGGATGACGTAGCAGTCCAGGCCGAGGTCACCCAAAACGGAAAGCTCCCCAAGGTCATCGTTTTCAAGAAGAAAAAGAGAAGAGATTACCGCCGGACCCGGGGGCATCGCCAGCAATTTACCGAAATTTTAGTCAACAAAATCCCCACCCCTAAGAAAGGCTCTTAGAAAGTCTCGGCCAAATGCAGTTTAAGCTGAGAAGTTTCGTCTGGGCAGGCCTGGCTGTGCTAATTCTAGTGAGCCCCAGCCGGGCCCAGAATGCCGTCATTGGCAGCATTGAAGTTGAAGGAAACCTTACCGCCGACAAGAATCTGATCAAGTCGGTTTCCGGTCTGCAAGAGGGGCAGGTCATGGATTTTGAGACAGTACAAAACGGGATTCGGTCTGTTTACAGCCTGCGTCTCTTCTCGGACCTAAGAATAGTGGCCCAGGAGGCCGGGGACAAGGTCAACCTGATTATCCAGGTCAAGGAACATCCCCGCATCAGACAAATTGTGGTTGAGGGAAACAAGAAAATCAAAAAGGACAAAATCGGAGAAGTGCTAAGCATCAAACAGGGAGAACTGGCTTCACCTTCCCAGGTCCAAAACGGTCTGAATGACATTTTAGAGCTTTACCACGAGAAAGGATACCCCCTGGTCGAGGTGGCGACCGATCCGGTCCCCCACGAATCCGGAGAGTTAATTCTCAAATACAAGATAGTCGAAGGCCCCAAAGTAAAACTAGGGAAAGTCCTAATCACCGGCAACAGAGTCTACAATCTATCTAAGCTCAAAGGAAGGCTGAAGCTGAAAATCGACAACTTTGAGGAAAAATTCCAGGAGGGAAAGCAGAATCTGATTGATTTCTACCGGGACAACGGCTACGCCGACGCCACCATGGTGGCCGAGTCGACTTGGTACAGCCCGGACAAGAGATTTTTAAATGTTTGGCTGGCGGTCAACGAAGGGATACAGTATAAGTTCGGCGAAGTGACCTTTGAGGGTGAAAAACTTTTCTCCCAAGAAGCCCTGCGCAGCAGATTAAAATTCAAAATCGGGGAAATTTACTCCCAGAAGAAATTGGAACAGAGCCTGCAGGCCATTTCTGAAATGTATTTTGACCAGGGGCACCTCTATCTGCAGGTTAAAGACCAAGTCAAAACCACAAATGATCTTATTCAGGTCCACCTGAGCTTAACCGAGGGGGTGCCGGCCCACGTCAACCTGATAAATATCGAAGGAAACACCAAGACCAAGGAAAAAGTAATCCGCCGGGAGCTGTTTTTGAAGCCGGGGGATTTGTTCCGGCGTTCGATCTTGATGCGCTCACTCCGCAATGTGATGGTCCTGAACTTTTTCAGCAACGTGACTCCGGACTATGAAGTGCTCGACAATGGAGATGTCAATCTGACCCTTAAAATAGAAGAGAAACCGACCGGACAGATCTCCTTCGGCGCCGGCTATTCAGAAAGGGATAAGCTTGTAGGTACCATCACCCTTGGAATCCCCAATCTGTTCGGCAACGGGCAGTCCGCGGATTTGAACTGGGATTTCGGGAAGAGGAGAAACTCCTTTTCAATTTCCTATACCGACCCCTGGTTCCGCGATACCCCCACCACCGTGGGCTTCGACTTATACAGTCTGGACCAGCGATGGTACTCCGATTTCACCGAACGCAGGCAGGGGGTAGGTTTCCGGGCCGGCAAAAGATTGACCTGGCCGGACAACTACTTCAGAGTTCTGGGGCGCTACCGGATAGAAAGAATTCTGTATCACAGCTTTTCGGACGCCTATCTACAGAGAAGTATTGAAGATTCCTTAAACCAAGTCCTAACCTTGAACGAAATTGACTGGCCCCAGATTACTTCGGCGGTGGACTTTACCGTCCTGCGAGACTCCCGGGATTTATCCCAGTTTGCCACCCGGGGATCAGTGGCCTCCTTTAACTCCGAGTTCTCGGGAGGATTCTTGGGGGGAGACTGGAACTACGTAAAGGAAATAGTAGAACTCAAAAAATACCTCAGACTGGTCGGGAAGCTTGTCCTGTTTGGCAGGGCCAAAGTAGGGATGATTGACAGTTGGAAAGATGACGTCGAAATCAACATCCCTTACAGTGAAAGATTCTCACCCGGAGGAGTAGACCCGGATGGCATCATCAGGGGTTACCCGGACGGCCTGGTCGGTCCCAGATCAGCCAACGGTGAGCTGTTGCGGGGGCGCTCGGTTCTAGTCTACAACCTGGAGCTGCAGTTTCCGGTGGTAGAGCAGCAGCTATATGGAATTCTCTTCGCCGACGCCGGCAACGCCTGGCTGACCGGCAAGTCCATCCATCCACTGGACTTCAAAGGGAGCCTCAACAAATCCCTTGGATTCGGGATTCGCCTGCAAGTGCCCATGCTGGGGATGATAGGGTTTGATTACGGGTACGGTTTTGATTATACTGGGTCGGACAAGGGAAGAATTCACTTCCAATTTGGACAACAATTCTAGAAGTTTGGAAAAATACAAAACAGGAGACTAAATGAAAAAAGCCGTAATATTAGTTGTAGGATTAGTCCTTTGGTTGAGCGCCTGGACCGGGATGACCAAGAGCGTTTCGGCTGAAGAAATAAAGATAGGCTACATTAACTCCTTACGAATCAGAGACGAGTACAAGGAGTTTTCGGATGCCCAGGCTAAATTCGACAAGGAAGTGGTCGAATTTCAAAAGCAGGACCAGACCAAAAGACAGCAGTTAGACAGCCTAATCAAGGCCTTTGAGGCGCAATCTTTATTGCTCTCAGATGCCAAGAAGAAAGAAAAGCAGAACGAAATCGAGGCCAAAAAAGAGGATTACCGCAAGTTCTTTGAGGACACCTTCGGCCAGGACGGGATCCTGGAGAAGAAGAACTCCGAGATGACCAAGCCTCTCTTGGACAAAATTAACGCCATTTTGGAAAAGATTGCAGTGGAAGAGAATTACGCCTACATCTTTGACGCGGTGAACGCCAACATCGCTTACGCCAAACCGCAGTATGACTTAACTGAAAAGGTGCTGGCTGAATTGAATAAATGAGCTATACCCTGGCGGAGATTGCGGATAAAATCGGGGGGAGGCTAAAAGGCGACGGTAAAGTTCAGATACAGGGGGTAGCCGGGTTAGAAGAGGCTCAGCCAGGGGAGATCTCTTTTCTAGCCAGCTCTAAATACCACCAGTTCTTAAGCTCCACTAAGGCCTCGGCAGTCATCCTCCCGGAGAATGAGGAACTTGATCTTCAGCTACCCGTCATTTTGCACACCAACCCATATTTTGCTTTTGCCTGTGCGGTAAAGCTGTTTCATCCTGAAAAGCCTGACTATCCCGTTGGAATTCACCCCACCGCAACAGTTGAAAAGTCCGTCCGGCTGGGCAAAAATGTCTGTGTAGGCCCCTACACAGTTATCGAAGGAAAAGCCGAAATCGGGGACGATTGCACCATCTTGGCAGGTTGCTTCATCGGTGAGTCCACCAAGATTGGCAAGGAAGTTTTCCTCTACCCCAAGGTTACGGTTTATCGCAATTGTCGGATCGGCAGTAGAGTAATCATTCACTCCGGAGTCGTGATCGGTTCGGACGGATTCGGATTTGCCTTTGAAAAGGGAAAACACCACAAAATACCCCAGATTGGAACCGTAATTATTGAAGACGAAGTCGAAATCGGGGCCAACTGCACCATAGACCGGGCTGCTCTGGGGGCCACCAAGATTGGCCGGGGAACAAAACTGGACAACTTAGTCCATCTGGGACATAGCGTCGAAGTAGGTGAAAACTCCATCCTGGTGGCCCAGGTAGGAATAGGCGGAAGCACTAAACTGGGCAAGTATGTCACCCTGGCCGGCCAGGCCGGTTTAGTAGGTCACATTACTTTGGGTGACTGCGTCACCGTCGGGGCCCAAGGGGGAGTGACCAAGTCAATTCCGACCGGCACCACGGTCTCAGGCTACCCGGCCCGGGAACACAAGAAAGCCAAAAAAATCGAGGCCCACTTGAGCCACCTGCCGGAGTACGTCCGACGAATAAAGGAACTGGAAAAAGAAGTCCGCAGACTTAAGGAGAATCACTGAACTAAGTCAAATACGGTTTCGTATCTGTTATAGAAACGGAGGAAAGACCTTACATGGGCAAACCGATAGTGCTGACAGACCAAAATTTCAAATCCGAGGTTCTGGAATCCAAGGTGCCGGTCTTGGTCGATTTCTGGGCGGAGTGGTGCGGACCCTGCAAGCAGATTGCCCCGATCGTGGAGGAATTAGCGCTTACCTTCGACGGTAAACTAAAGGTAGGCAAGCTGGACGTAGATTCCAACAACCAGACCGCCATCACATATATGATTCGTTCCATCCCCTCGCTTCTGTTTTTCAAGAACGGGAAAGTGGTCGACCAGGTAGTGGGAGCGGTTCCCAAGCAACAGTTTGTCAACAAAGTCGAAGCGGTCATAGACTGAATGCCGAGCGGCTAGACCCTATAGGCTATATCACCGATGAATCAGGCCCCAAGTAAGGCCGATAATAGCCTTATAACCTAAACGACATGCGCCAAGGACACTACAGCTTCGGCCCGGAATACGGCCTCACTCCGGCGGTGAAATGGCTTTTGATTGCCAACGGTTCAGTTTTTGTCCTACAGATGCTGGGGGGGTTCGAAATGGTAATGTATTTCGGCCTGGTTCCCCAGCTCATCATTCACAAAGGGTTTATCTGGCAGTTTGCCACTTACATGTTTCTGCACGGCGGGATATTCCACATCCTCTTCAACATGTTTGCCCTGTGGATGTTCGGAGCAGAAATCGAAAGATACTGGGGGACCCGGGAATTCGTTAAATTTTACTTCCTGTGTGGTTTCGGAGCCGGTGTTTTAACCTTTCTGACCTCACTTTCCTCCCTGGTTCCTACTATCGGGGCTTCCGGGGCCATCTTCGGCATCCTGGTGGCCTTTGCCATGATGTTTCCGGACCGCTACATCTATCTCTACTTCTTCTTCCCGGTCAAGGCCAAGTATCTGGTAGCCTTCTTTGTGGTGGTGGAATTTCTGACCTCCTTCCAGCACACCTCCGACGGGATAGGCCATTTCGCCCATCTGGGGGGGATGTTGATAGGTTATTTATACCTAAAATTCGACTGGAGAATCGAGAATTTCTTCCGAAAATTCCAACAGATAGGCTCCCAGCGCAAGGAGCGGGCCAGGCAGCGTAAGGAAGAGGAAAAAAGGCACCTGATGGAGGAGGTTGATCGGATTCTAGACAAAATCAACAAGCAGGGAATGCGGAGCCTGACCAGAGAGGAAAAGAAAACCCTGGATGAGGCCTCTCATCTGTTGTCGGAAAGAAAAGAAACCTCTAACCACTAAGAGAAAGGAGGGACGATGCGGGGCAAGATTCTAGTAGTTACCCCAAAATCCACAGTACGCAGCATGGTGGAATCCCTCTTAAAAGAGCAGGGGTGGGAGGTGGTTTGTTTTGAGCAGGCCCAGAAGGTGCTGGATCTGTTGAGCTTTACCAAGCCCGATCTGATTATTGCCGATCAGGCTCTGGCCCAACCGGGAGCGGAGGCAATCTGCCAGAAGGTTCACCAGGAAGAGAAGTTGAAGGGGATTCCGGTCATAATCCTCTTGACTCTGGAAGAAATGAAAGACTCAGAGCGTCTAAAAGAGGCTGGCGCCAGCAATTTTGTAGTCAAGCCTTTTAGTCCGATAGACCTATTGGAAAAGATTGAAATCTACCTATTGGAGAAGGCGGCCAGCACCGGAGAGGGGCTGCCAAGCACGCTTACACCTAAGCCTGCTGCAAGTGCTCCACTGGATACAATTTTCAGCTCAGAAGGTTCCCTGGACATCGATTCTATCCTCAGTGAGGGGAGACCGACGACTCAGCCGACTCACTTGGAAGATATGCTAATGCCGGCCGGGGATGATAAGCTGGAAATTCAAACCGGGTCTCCCTGGTTGGACTTTACTCCAGAGACGGAGCAAAAAACAGAACGAGAATCCCAGCACGACTACAGCTGGTTTTTGGACGAGATGTCCAAAGAAGCACCAACCAAAGGAATGCCCGCAGCAGAACCATCTCAGCTGGCATCCCCGACTTCCCCCTCAAAGAAGGAAACCTCCGCTCAGCCTCCCAGTAAAAAGGAAAAGATTCAGGTAGAGGAACTGGGGACCAGTAAACTAAATTATGAGAAACTGGCGGCTCAGTTTGTTACCAAAGAGACGGTCAAGTCGGAGCCTACTGCTCCTCCTGAGCCGGAATTCAGCCCTCAAGTGGTGCTAAATGATGAGGAAACGGCTAAACCCAAGGAGCCTGCCCCTTCCAAGCAGGAAACAACGAAACTGACGCCTTCTGCTTCCGGAGTGGAGTATCAAAAGATTTACTCGGACCTGACCGAGAAGATAGCCGCCCGCCTGGCCAAAGAGTTAGTCGACCGTCTCAAGCCGGAGACGATTTTGCAGCTTTTGAAGGAAGAGCTGGAAAAAAATAAGGGGTAGCAGCAGGCTTCATTCTAAGAATCTATCGTAGCGGTCACAACCAAGCTTTAGCCCAGTCCCGCTGAGTTTAAGATTCCTGTAATTTTATATCCGCGTCAATTCCTTCCCCCAGTTTTAGCTTGATTTTCCAAGCAGATAAAGTATCCTATGTGGGTATGAAAATTATAATTCCGGCGGCTGGAGAGGGGACCCGGCTTCGGCCTCATACCCATACCCAGTCTAAGGTTTTGCTCAATGTGGCCGGCAAGCCAATACTGGGACACATCTTAGATCCGCTGGCCAAACTCAAGCCTTCCAAGATCATCTTCATCGTTAGCTCCCACAGCGAAAAGGTAGCAGAGTTCGTCCGCAGGAACTATTCCTTCAAAGCGAGTTTTGTCCGACAGAATAATCCTCAAGGACTGGGGCACGCAGTCTATATGGCCAAATCTGAGATTAGAGAAGAGCCGGTTTTGATTATTCTGGGTGACACAATTGTAAACCAGGACCTGTTCAAAAGGATGCAAACCAAGCATGATTGGCTGGGAGTCAAGCCGGTCAAAGACCCGCAAAGATTCGGGATTGCGGAAGTCAAGAACGGAATAGTCAGAAAACTGGTCGAAAAGCCGGAATTTCCCAAAGGCAACCTGGCCTTAATCGGGCTGTATTTTATCCGTTCCACTGGAATTTTCCGAGAATGTCTGGAAAAAGTCATAAAGGGGAAAATTACCACCCGGGGGGAGTTTCAGCTGACCGATGTGTTGCAGTTAATGATTGAAAAGGGAACCAAATTCAGAACCGTGGAAGTCAAAGAATGGTATGATTGCGGAAAAGTCGAGACGCTTTTAGAGACTAACCGGAGATTGCTGGAGCTGAATGCCAATAGCGTTCCCAGGCTGAGGACTTCGCTGGTAATTCCGCCGGCTTATGTCTCCAGATCTGCCAGGATAGAGAGCTCGATTTTGGGACCTAACGTCACCGTATTAGAAAGAGCAGAGATAACCAATTCCGTTGTCAAGAACAGCATCCTTTCCCAAGGATGTTGGATTCACAATGCAGTTCTGGAGAATTCGATCATCGGCAGAAATGCCAGAGTAACCGGGAGAATAAAGAATCTAAACCTAGGAGAATTGTCAGAGACAGGAGTTTGAAGAAGAGCAATGAATAATAAAGACTTCCATTTTACATCAGAGTCGGTCACCGAGGGGCACCCGGATAAAGTCTGCGACCAGATTTCAGACGCCCTTTTGGACGAAGTTTTAAAGCAGGACCAAAAAGGAAGGGTGGCCTGTGAGACTTTTGTCACAGTGGGACTGCTCATAGTAGGGGGAGAAATTACAACTTCGGGCTATGTAGATGTCGCCAATTTGGCCCGCAGCGTGGTCAAAGAAATCGGCTACACGCACGCCAAGTACGGATTCAATTACGAGACCTGCGCGGTTCTGAATGCCATCGGCAGTCAGTCGCCTGATATCGCTCAGGGAGTCGACACGGGTGGTGCCGGAGACCAGGGCTTGATGGTCGGCTACGCCACCAATGAAACTCCGGAGCTGATGCCCATGCCGATTATGCTGGCCCACAAGTTGACCCGGCGGCTGGCCGAAGTCAGGAAGAAGGGCATCTTGCCTTACTTGGGGCCAGATGGGAAATCTCAGGTGACCATCGGGTACCAGGATGGTAAACCAGTCCGAGTGGAAGCAGTGGTAGTGTCCTGCCAGCACACCGAGGATATTTTGGATAAGTCTGGAAAGAGAATCAGCAAGGAAGCGGAAGAGGAGATAATCAAGGAAGTTGTCCACCAGGTGGTGAATAGATCGCATTTGGACAACCAAACCAAATACTACGTCAATCCCACCGGCAAATTCGTCATCGGTGGGCCTCAGTCAGACACAGGCATGACCGGCAGGAAAATTATCGTAGACACTTACGGTGGAATGTGCGCGCACGGCGGTGGAGCCTTCTCCGGCAAAGACCCAACTAAGGTGGACCGGTCGGCTTCCTACATGGCACGATACATTGCTAAAAATATCGTGGCGGCAGGAATCGCAGACAAGTGTACGCTTCAATTAGCGTATGCCATCGGAGTCAAGGAGCCGGTCTCCATTTTCGCGGAGACCGAAGGGGGACAAAATGTTCCTAATAAGAAGCTGATTGAGATTATAAAGAAACACTTTGAGTTATCTCCAATAGGAATAATCGAAATGCTGAAGTTGAGGCGACCGATTTACCGGCAGACTGCGGCTTATGGGCATTTTGGTCGCACCGAGCCGGATTTTACCTGGGAGAAGACAGACAAGGTAAAAGATATACAGAAAGACCTGTAACTGATGAAGGAGATGACATGAAATACGATGTCAAGGATTTGAAATTAGCCAAGCAGGGGAGACTCAGAATCGAATGGGCGGAGAGGAATATGCCGGTTCTGAGATTGATTCGGAAAAGATTCCAGAAGGAAAAACCACTCAAAGGGGTTCGCTTGGGGGCATGTCTACATGTCACCACCGAGACCGCCAACTTGATGTACACTCTGGCGGCAGGAGGGGCGCAGCTAGCTCTGTGCGCTTCCAATCCGCTTTCGACTCAGGACGATGTCTCTGCCTCCCTGGTAAGAGACTTTAAAGTTCCAACCTTCGCCATTAAGGGGGAAGATAACAAAACTTACTACAAGCACATCAAATCTGTTCTAGCCACCAAACCGAACGTGACCATGGATGACGGAGCGGATGTGGTTTCCACTCTGCATCGGGACAAGACCGGCTTGGTCAACGGTGTTTTCGGTGGAACAGAAGAGACCACTACCGGAGTAATTCGGCTCCGCGCCTTGGAGAAACAGAAGTTGTTGAAATTCCCGATCGTGGCGGTGAATGATTCCAAGACCAAATACCTTTTCGACAACCGTTATGGGACCGGTCAATCGACGGTGGACGGAATTCTCCGGGCTACCAATATCCTCTTTGCCGGACTGAAAGTGGTAGTCTGCGGCTACGGCTGGTGCGGGAGAGGCTTTGCGGCCCGGGCCAGAGGGATGTCAGCCGAAGTTACCGTGTGTGAAGTCGACCCTATGAAAGCGCTGGAAGCGGTCATGGATGGCTATCAGGTTAGACCTCTGACGGAGGCAACCAGGTATGGAGATTTGTTTGTCACTTTCACGGGAGATGTCAATGTTATTCGCAAAGAGCATTTCTTAAAGATGAAGGACGGGGCAATTCTAGCTAACTCCGGTCACTTTAATGTGGAAATAGACCTAGATACGTTAAAAAAGATCTCTAAAAAGAGGCGTAAAGTAAGAGAGTCTGTGGAAGAGTATACTCTTCCCAATGGCAAAAGAATCAATGTCTTGGGTGAGGGGCGTCTGATTAACTTAGCCGCGGCCGAAGGTCATCCGGCGACGGTGATGGACATGTCCTTTGCCAATCAGGCTCTGGCCTCGGAGTTTATTGTCAAGTACCACCAAGAGTTGAAAAAGAAAGTCTACTCTTTGCCGGAAGAGCTGGATAAAGAAATCGCGCGGCTGAAGCTGGAGGCCATGCAGGTTAAGACTGACAAACTGACCGCAGAACAGAAGAAATATCTGGCCTCCTGGGAGTTAGGGACCTAAAACAAAGAGCTCGAACTTAGGGAAATGGGTTAATGTTTCTCCAGCTCTGCCTGCTGGGGTTTCTGACTTACTTTAGCTACAGTTTAGCGCGTTTCCCCGTCATTCCCCTCTATGCCCAGAGCTTAGGAATCGGACCAGAAGCTTTAGGATTCATAGTTGCTGCCTCGACTATAACCGGCGTCCCGGGAAAATTCATTTTCGGAGGATTATCCGACATTTACGGGCGCAGAAGGCTGCTCATTTTAGGCAGCTGTGTTTTTGCATTCCTGCCTTTCACCTACTTTCTGGCCAAGGGATACTGGTCGCTCTTAGTCATCCGCTTCATCCACGGCTCGGCCACCGCCATCATGGCTCCGGTAGCCAATGCAACCGTAGCAGATTTAGCCAAGAGCAGCGAACGAGGACTTAAATTGGGGACATTTTCCTCGGCCCAAAAAGTGGGGACTACTCTGGGCCCCTGGCTGTGCGGAATTTTGCTCTCCTGGAAGGGGTTTATGTTTCCTTTTCTGGTGAGCGGGGCAATCGGCACTCTGGGGCTGGTTCTGGCGCTGCGCCTTCCGAAGGATTTAGGCAGCGGCAGAAGCACAGAGCCGGTAGCAGAGTTTTTCAACAAGATTAAGACCGTCGTAAAACGACGGGTGATACTCTTCTCCAGTTTCCTAGAAGGATTGCAGGACTTGGGCACCGGCGCGATTGAGGCTTTCATGCCGATCTACGCCAAGACGGTGCTGAACTTAAGCGACTGGAAAATCGGATTCTTATTCGGGATTCAGGTGGTCGCTACCCTATTAACCAAACCTTTGACCGGAGCCATTTCAGACCGAGTTGGCAGGAAACCTCTGATAATCGGCGGATTATTTTTAGGCGGCTTGGCGATCATATTGCTCCCCCACCAGAAAGGCTTTGCACCTCTGGCCATGGCGGTAGTTTTTTACGGCCTGGCAGTGGCCCTGATAACCATCCCCAACCGGGCCCTGGTCACTGACCTGACTGAGCCGAATAATTATGGGGCAGTGCAGGGAGTTTACGGCACTATCGGAGATACCGGGCATGCTTTGGGCCCGATTTTAGCCGGATTTTTAGTAGGGGCCTGGGGGTTTAAGAGCGCTTATGCGGTGTTTGGTTTACTTTTGTTCGGGGCGGGGATTCTATTCTGGATTTCGGTCAAGGGGATAAAAACTTCCCGGTAATACTCCTCACTTGGAACTTTGGCCAAGCTGCTCTGTATATCAGATAGAAAAGAACCAGAGTTAAGGCCTAAAGTTCCTTTATTGGCTTTAGATTGCAGAGGTTTATCTCAGGATTCTAACACCTCAACCAGGAGGCTTAGATGCAAAAGAGGCAGAGGTACTTATTGGCAATAGGCGCGGCAATATTTCTTACTTTCGATTCAGCTTTTCCGCAAGCAGTAACGGAATTAAAGATTGATCCTTTACTATTAGTTTCTCTTAACGAATGCAACCATATTATGGAAAGTTTAGGAAGGGAAATCTATCCAGGCTGGGATTTCCAGGACATCCCTGTCCTTTTCTACAGGCCTAAAATCCAAGAACTGCTTATCAACTTTCCTCACCAGCCGGCAGGATTCTCTGATTATACTGGGTTCAATCCCTCAAAGGTTGAAGCTATCTCTGTTCGCGATAACAAAACCGTTTTTGAAGTGGACGATCAGAATACCACTACAGAAATAGATAGCATTCCAATTCTGGTTATAGCCGATCAGTTTTCCCGGATGAGAAACCAACTGTGGGGTACGATATTAGATAGATCTCCCGAGTTTATTAACCAGTGGCTGGAGGACTGGAACTTCATACCTTCTCCCTATGATGAGATTCGCCTGATTCTGCATGAGGCCTTCCATGTCTATCAAGACAGACAAGCACCTGAAAAGAGCGCCAATGAGAATATCGTCACTCAGTATCCTCTGTTAGATCCGCTCAACAACGCTCTCTATGCGCTGGAAGGAAAGACTCTCAGAGACGCACTCCTAGCAGATAATCCACAAATCAGGCTGGAGAAGATTAAGGAATTTGTAGCAGTGCGCAGCCACAGGCACTCCCGTCTAGAACCTGACTGGATTGAGTACGAGAAGTTGAATGAATACACCGAGGGAACCGCCAGATACGTAGAGTACAAGTTCATGAAAATTGGAGAGGAATTAGAGCCGACCCAGGAAATGTATTATCACCAGGGATTCAATGGTTATGGAGGTATCCTTAAGAGACAACTGGAAGACCGGATCAATGATATGGTAAAGATAGTCTCGGTCAGCGATGATCGTTTTGGAAACAGATTTGGCGCCGGGCCATTCCGTTACAAATTATATGAACTGGGAGCGTGCCAAGCCTTGCTTCTGGATGAGGTGATGCCCACCTGGAAAGAAAAAATATTTGCCGATAGTATGTACCTCAGCGATTTTCTACAACACGCTCTGGCACTCTCTTCGGACGACTTGGTCATCTATTTAGAGAAGGCGGAGTCAGAATATAACTACGACTCGATATATTCAGATAGACTTCAGTTTGAGCAAGAGGGAAAGAAAGCCATAGAGGAAAAATTGGCGTCGATACTTAATACTAGCCAAACCCTAGTGAAAATTTACTATGGAGAGTTAACAGATAAGATTGGCATAGCCTACACGCCCTTCGGGGTTACTCAGGTTAGCAAAAGGTCTGCTATTTATGATATGGTGCCGATCAAAGTAAGATTCAACGAGGGGATAGAATTGGAAATGAAGCGAGTCATCCCGGTATTGATTGATAGAGAGAAAAAGATGATAGCTTTTGCTGTCGCCACGCCCGCTTCACAACTTGGAACCCAAGCTGATAATAAAGTGGAGACCCCCGACTTTAACCTATCCACGGCTGGAATGAATAATGACAGAGAAGGCAATATCATTGCAATACGGCTGAAGCGAAAATAGTTTAAGCATGAGATTACCGTAGGTCATTTTCTGCTTCTAAAGAGGATAATCAGCCCCAAAACTCCAAATACAATATTCCCCATCCAGGCGGCTAAAGCCGGGGGTAATTTTTCATTATAGCCCAAAGACTGGCCAAATTTCAGCAGCACATAATAGACAAAAGAAATAATCAGGGTGGCGCCGAAGCTGAAAGCTAACCCGCTCCTTCTGGGGGTGGAAGCAATCGGGGCACCAAACAAGACGATAATAAAACTTGCCAGCGGGAAGGCGATCTTCATATGCAGCTGCACCAATTCCTTCGAGACCTCCACCCCGCTTTTGCTTTTCGATCTGATGTAGCCATACAGCTCCTTAAAATTCATCTGGTCGGGGTGCTTGGCTTTGCGGATGAAAAGCTCCGGCTTGACCCTTAGGTCAAACTTAACCAGTCGCTTGAAAGACTCAAACTGTTCGGCCCGGGACGAGAGGGTGTCGTCAGTGAATACTCGATAGCGCCCATTTTCCAAAACCCAAACAGGGGGCTGCCAGTTCATCTTGTCGGCCTCTATCTGCTCTCTCAGCTCATTTGACTCGAATCTCTGCAGGAGAGCCTGATAGCCGGTATTTTCCTGGCTGTCAAATACGTTAAAGTGATAAATCCAGCCATTTTCCCCCTGTGCAAAGAGGTTGTAAAAGCGGGTGGTCTCCTGTCTTTTATATTTTTCAATCTCCTCCTGCTTAATTCGGCTTCTCTCTTCCAGAAAAGGAGGTTTGAGTTCTTCTTCGTTCAAAAAGGCCAGAACTGAAATCAAGATGGCGGCTCCGAAGACCGGGATGAAAACCCGGTATAAGCTGGTGCCGGAGGCTTTCATGGCGGTGATTTCATTGTTCTTGTTAAGAATGCCGAGCGAAAACAGAGTCGATAATAGGCAGGCTACAGGTATGGTGAAAGTCAAAAAGTAGGGAAGATAGAAGAAATAATACCTGACTACGGTGGTGAGATTTGCCCCCCGATCCACGAAGTAGTCCACATGCTCGATAACGTCCACCAGGACCGGAACGACTATCAGCACCCCCATGCTGATTAAAAAGGACTTCAAAAAGCGGTCGGCGATGTAGCGGTCCAGAATTCTCAAGGGTCTAGCGCAGGTATTTTTTGAATCTCTCCGGCAGAATTTTCTCCAGCCACTGCCAGGAGAAGAATTTCACTTCTCTCGCGGATTTGACTATGAGATAAAGACCAACTCCGCCTATCAAAATATTAGCCGACCACATGGACCAGAAGGGAGTAATAATCATCCGGTCGGCCAGCTCCTCGCCTGCAATCAAAAAGGCCCAGTAGAGCACAAAGAATCCCAAAGAGAGCCCCAGTCCGATGACGATGTTACCACGTTTGGCCATGATCCCCAAGGGAGCGCCGATTAAAACAAAGACTAAACAGGCCACCGGTATGGAGTACTTCTTGTGAATTTCCACCAAATAAGAATTTATGCGGTGCCGGCTCTGCTGGATCACCTGATCGGCCTGAAGCTTGTCGCGGACCAGCCTCTGTCTCTGGTGGTATTTCTGCCTCTCTGCTTGGGTGAATTCTCGAATCGGTTTGTCTTCGGTCAAGTCCGGCAAAGTGTCCAGAATGGCTTCCAGTTCATTGGCCCTGTTTTCCTGGGGTGTAATCTGCTTTTCTATCTGGGAAATTTCCTTTTTCATCCGGCGGGCAGACATCTCCCGGTCGGTCCTGAACTCAGAATCCCCCATGGCCAGCTGGGGATTGACATCATTGATGAAAATGACCTGCTTGTCAAAGGAGACTCTCCGATACTGGGTGGGATCTTTCTCATCAGTCTCGTGGATTTCGCCGTCATAGAGCTCCATAATCAGAGTATTACCGTCAGCGGAAAACTCCAGATTGCCCCGCTCGGCAAAGATGGTTCTGGGAGTGGCCCGGTCCCGCTGTTCGTAAATCAGAATGTCGGCTATCTTAGAAGAACGGGGATCAATTTTTCGGATCAAAAAATGATAGCCGGGGATTTCGTCAATGAAGACATTTTCTTTAATGTTCAAAGTTGGCCTCTTCTGATAAATCTGAGTCATCAAGACTCTGGCCTTATGGTTGGCGTCAGGCAGAATCAGGTTGTTGAAAAAAACCAGGCCGACGGCAATAAAGATAGAGGCGATTATGACCGGAGTGACCAGCCGGTAAAGACTTACCCCAGTAGAGCGGAGGGCGGTGATTTCATTGTCTGCCGACATTCGGCCAAAGGCCATCAAGGTTGCCACCAGTACTGCCATGGGAATGGAGAGGGCCAACATCCAGGCTAAATTTAAGCCGAACATCTGCAGGACGGTGTAGGCGTTTAGGCCCCTGGTGATTATAAGATTCAGAATCTCGAGGATGAAGTCCATTATCAGAACAAAAGTGATTATGAACAAACCGAAGAAGAAGGGGCCGATGTGTTCGCGGAGGATGTAGAGGGGTAGAATTTTCATCCGCCACAAATATAATCAAGGCCGGCTCAAATGCCAGCCTGGCAAAATGTCAGGCTGAGTTTATTTTCTGACCGAGAGGTTATACTGCCCGCAGAGAATCGACAATTTTCAGGCGGGAAGCCCTGACCGCGGGGAGGAAACCGCCTATGAACCCCATAAACAGAGCGAAAATAAGGGAAGAAATGATTATCTGAGGGGTAATAGCGAAGCTGAAAGCCAGCTCTGAGAAGGTATCCCAATTGGTGGTCGAAACCTGGACAAAATTCATAAAACTTGAAGCAATCAAACCCAGAATTCCTCCGCTCAAAGAGATTAAAACAGATTCGAGAAGAAAAGAGTTTAAAATGCTGAATCTACTGAAACCCAAAGATCGCAGCGTGCCAATTTCTTTAGTCCGGTTGGCTACAGCAGCATACATGGTAATCATAGCCCCTACAATTGCTCCTAAACTGAAGACTATGCTAATAACTGTCCCCATAATGCCAATAAATGAAGACATGGCCCGGGATTGCTCGGCGTAGTAGACTTTCTCTCTCTTAAGATCCAGGGGGAGGCGGGGATCCTTTTCCAGCCTCTCTTTCATTGCTTCAAAAGTGGCCGGATCGGCCAGCCGGAAGGTCAAAGAGGAAAAAACCGGACGGTCAAAAGCATTCTGCATCTGGTCAATGTCTCCCCACAGCTCGGAGTTGAAGGCAGTGCCTCCGGCGTCGAAAACCCCCACTACGGTCCAGTCTCTGCCTCCGAAGCGGACCGTTTCTCCGATGCCACAGCCTTTAAATCTTTCTGCCAAAGATTTACCTGCCACGATCTCCGAAGAACCGGGGTTCCACATCCTCCCGGCCATAAGCTTCACCTGAGGCCGCAACTCCATCGATTTGGGGCCCACTCCCCGCACCACCACGTTGCCGTTGCCGGCATTGTCTCTTTTGGTCAAGTTGATGACCACATAAATCTCTTTGGTGAAAAGGGGGGTGCCGTCTGAGGATCTGGAAATCTCCGGCTCGGCGCTGAGGATGCTGGCCTGTTCCAAGGTTATTATGGACTGCATTTCGGTCTGGGAAGCCTTCCGAATCGCAATCACGTTATAATCCGAGCCGGTCGAGACCAAGGTCCTTTTCAACCCGCTGGTCATCATCATCTGGGCGGCAAAGACAAAGACCACCAGTCCAATACCCAATACGGTCAATAGAGTAGTCATCTTGCGGCTGAACATATTCTTAACAGTATAATTGAATGGAATCATATCGGTTCCTTTTACTCAACCACCCTTAAACCTTCAATAATCTTCATCCGCACCGCTCTGGTGACCGGGAAGATGGCGGCGGCTACTCCTACCACTGCCGCGGCACAGATGGCCAGTATCAGAGTCACCGGCTGAGGCTTGAAGACTGGGAAAAACGTGGCCACGGCAATGGCGATGGGCTTGCTCACCAGGTATAGAAATATCAAACCAGAAACGGCTCCCAGGCCGGCAATAAAGAGGGACTCACCGCCTACCAGTCCGACCAGATGGAAAGATCTAAAGCCAATAGTTTTTAAATAGGCGTATTCCGGAATTCTCTCCCGGGCGGACATGGCCATGGTATTGGCCAGGACTAAAAGGATTACTCCAATAATCAGACCGGAGATAATCTGCAGTCCGGCAATTATGGTCCCAGCCATCTGCACAAAGCTAAGTTGAAAAGCTTTTTCAGTCTCAGTCAAAGTCTCGGCCAAAGAGTTATCAAAACGGGAATCGATTTTATCGGAAATCTCCGACGCCCGGTTGGGATCGGATATTTTGATGACATACCAGCCAACCTGCCCGGCCCGGCCCGGCATGGTCTGGCGCATGGTTTCATCCAGATAGTCCCAGCGGAACATGAAGGCGGTTTCGTCGATAGTCTCATCCTTGCCGGTATATAGTCCCCTAATCACAAAAGGCCAATCGCCGGGGTATATAGTTCCTATCAAGTTTACTTGGTCTCCAATCTTCCAACTAAAACGATCTGCCAGCTTGGTACCCACAATGGCGGCGTTGCGCTCGCGGTTAAAGGCTTCCATATATTCAGGCTTGACCAGATACTCGGGATAGATCTTGAAAAACGTGGGGGGGTCGACCGCGAAATTGGCAAAAAAGTTCTGGGGGTCTACGTAAATTCCTCCGAACCAGTTGGCATAGGTCACCTCTTCCACCCCATCTATTTTTTCTATCTGCTCCTTGTAAGCCAGGGGCAGAGGGAAAATAATGGAAACTGCGCTTCTGGTCGCCAGCCTGTCCGGAGCAGCCGCATCGGCTCCAGAGTACCAGGCAGTGATAAAGGTCCTGATCAAGCCGAAAGCCATTACCGCCAGGGCCAGACCCAGAATAGTAAGAAAAGTTCTCAGCTTGTGTCGGAAGGCATTCCTGATGATCAGCTTGATGACAAACATCAGCCCAGTTCTCCCTTGTCCAAATGCCGGATAGTGTGGGCTTTCTCGGCCGCCCGGGGGTCGTGGGTGACAATCACAATCGTCTTTTTGAACTCGGCATTCAGCCTGGAAAGCAGAGTCATAATTTCTTCGGCCGAATTCTTGTCCAGATCTCCGGTGGGCTCGTCCGCCAAAATCAAAGATGGGTCAGAGACAATTGCCCGGGCGATGGCAACTCTCTGCTCCTGTCCACCCGATAACTGCCGGGGGTAGTGATCCATCCGATCAGCCAGTCCAACAATTGAAAGGGAGGTTTCCACGTGCTTTTTGCGCTCGCCCTTGGAGAGCTTGGTCAAAAGCAGAGGCAGTTCCACGTTTTCGTAAGCAGTCAGAACCGGCATCAGGTTGTAGAACTGAAAGACTAAACCAATATGGCGGGAGCGCCAGCGAGCCAGCTCGGCCTCACTCATCTTAGAGATATTCTCCCCGGCCACCACCACGTCCCCTGAAGTCGGTCGGTCGATTCCGGCCAGTAAATTCAAGAGGGTTGTCTTTCCTGAACCGGAGGGACCCATCAGGGCCAAAAAAGCTCCCTCAGGAATTTCCAGATCGATATCGGTCAGGACCGGAATCTCCAGAGAGTCACGAAAATACGATTTCTTCAAATTTTTGATTTGGACTAAAGTCATTTTGTACTCTCGCCTTTTTAGTTGGACAGTTTAACTTTATCGCCGGACTTCAGCTTACCGGGGGGAGACAAAACCACCCGGTCTCCGGCGCTCAGGCCGTCTTTGATCTCCGTAACCGTACCCAGTTCCCGGCCGATAGTCACCGGAATCTCCTGAACATAATCTTCTACGACTTTGAAAACAACCCGATTGTTTCCCCGGGTAGTCACAGCATTCTTGGGTACCGTCAAAGCAGGCTCTTGGCTCTCTTCTGTCTTTTGTTTTTCAACCGGAAGGAAGTTAACCCGGGCAGACATCTCTGGCAAGACCCGGACGTCCAGATTTCTGAAGGCCACTTTCGTTAGGACAGTCGCTCTGGACCGGTCGGCGGTGGGGACAATCTTTTTGACGTATCCCTGGTAGCGAAACTCAGGATAGGCATCTAGGATAATCTCGCAGGGTTGATTTGGTTTAACTCTCTGAATATTGGACTCAGAAACATCGGCTTCCACTTCCAGCGACTTCATATCTGCCATAGTTACTACTGCTCCTCTAGATGACGAGGAGGAAGCGAAGGGGGCGACCATTTCACCTACGTCAGCTTCCTTGGTCAAAACTGTCCCGTTGAAAGGAGCCCTGATCAGGGTATTCTCCAGAGCCACTTCGGCCGCCTTCACATTGGCTCTCATGGCCTGAACGCCGGCAATGGCGGCATCATAGCGGGCGGTGGCCACTTCCACTACGTCCCGGGTGGATGCTCCACTTTTCAAAAGCTCAGTCTGCCGCTTAAAGTTCAAGGCCGCTTCCAGAGAATCGGCCTGGGCTTTTTTAAGGTTAGCGACGGCAAGATCTAAGGCAGCTTTAATGTCACTGTTCTCCAATTGGGCGATAATCTTGCCGGCATTCACCCGGTCGCCTTCCTCCACGTTTAAGACTTCCAGCCTACCGGTCGCTTTAGAGGAAACAGCCGCCTTCCTCTGGGCGACTACATAACCGGTCGCCACCAATTCGGCCTGGGCATCCGAACCGGTCAAAAACTGAGCCGTGCCGATTTGAACCGAGACGGCCGGGGCGGCTTTCTGGACCGCCAGCTCATAGGCGACAAAGATTATAACCGGCACCAAAAGCCACAGTAAGTACAGCAGCTTCTTGCGTCTTCCGGGATGGGAAGCCTTGTGCTCCCGGTCAATCTTCAGGGCCGATAAATCGGCGCTTTTGGCATCAAAGTCTGCCATGATAAGTTTATAATACGCCAGAACTTTTCAGTAATTTGCCGCCACTTTTTGGGGCAGTCCTTAAATAGTATTGCCTACTTACGAACAATCCTTTCGGATCTTTCAACAACATACCGTTTAGCAGAGAAAATAGCAACAGGGGATGCCTGTCAGCTTCAGAGTTGCTGACTCAGGGTCGAGATGACCGGCAGGGCCTGAATTAATTTACCCCACAACATACTGTAAATAGAACTCTTAGTTTGAGTTCTTACTTCATTGATAGAAATCATGCTCAAGGCAGTCACAAGCAGAAAGGGGACAGAGTTTATCCGGCTCCATCCCTTAGACTACAAGACATAACATTTCACTTACTTTTCAGGGCAGTCGGCAAATCCCGATAGGCACAGAGTTCCAAGATCCGGCCGGCTAGTTGAAAACAAGGTTTACTCTCCGGATTATATCTGCCAGCAGAACTGCCCGTTAGAGTCAAACTAAAAACATATGCCCAACTTTTGAGTTTAGAGTTGTCGAAAAAAGATTTTGCCTTTCATTGACTCCAATTATACACGAATGAATTGAGTAAAAAGGTAATTTATTTCAGGTTCTATAATAGAGGTCAGACAAAACGCTAATTGGCCAAGATCTTCTTGTTGCGGCGGCGCTTGACAATGTCTGAGCAGGTCGATATGATCACGGATACACGACAAACAACGACATTATCATCCGGTCGGCACACGAAACCACATTTTGGGTGTTTCATAGACCAACACAAACAATGTTACCTGGCCCTGCCAAGCATGTCAGGATCCCCATAATTTGGGAGAGGAGCCATCCATGAAAAATCTGAGCATAATTTTCTGGGGTCTCGTCTTGGTTCTCACCGCCACATGTCTCCTCCCGACATCCGCTGTTGCGCATCCTGGCTCCGGCATCGTCGCCGACCGGCAAGGGCAGATTTACTTCGTTGACACCGGCTCAGGGCTGTGGAAGATCGACTCACACGGCACTCTGACGCGTCTTCCGGGACCTGCCCTGCACTGGATGACCCTGGACGCCGACAACCGTTTCGCCAAAGTCCGGTTACCGTCAGGCTCTGGCTGGGAAATCACGCAGGCAGGCACCAATCCCACGCTCCTTCTGGCCAGTGACTTTCCAATCACGATGGGTCGGGATGGTAATCTGTATTACCCGTCGCCAGGTCCGGGAGGCGGTTTGCAGATTCTAAAGCTCTTGCCTTCCGGGCGGACATCGGTGCTGGCGAACCTCCCCAATACAACAGCCAAGGAGCTGCTCCGTCACATTAACGGGATCGCTGTCGCGCCCGATGGTTCGGTGTATTACACCGAGAACAACGCCATCCGGCGAATTACCCCGAAGGGGCAGGTCTTAACTTTCATCTCCAATCTCGTTCTCGACAGCTGTGGGTCTATTCCCGGGACGGAAGCAAACGCCCCACCGGTTCTTCGAGGACTGGTGGTTGACTCAAGCGGCACGATTTACGTGGCCGCCAGCGACTGTGGCAGTGTGTTAAAAGTGGGTCCTGGTGGAAGGGTCACCACTGTGCTGCAACTCGCCGGACCCTGGACACCTACGGGAGTGGTTCTGTTCGGCAGCGACCTTTACGTGCTGGAGTACTTTCTAACGGCCTCCGACAACCGGCGTGAATGGCTGCCCCGCGTCAGGAAGATCTCACCCGACGGCAAGTCAGTCATCATTGCCAGCATCGATCGGCACTAACGCCAGAGAATCAAATCCAAAAAGCCAAACGTATGGGCCAGAACAGTCTGAAATGGCTCTTGCCCTTGTTACGCCCCAATTTTACACGAACGAATTAAGCCAAAAAGTAATTTATATCAGATTCCATGCCGAAGGCCGGGCAGAACGCTAATTCGCCAGGACTTTCTTCTTGCGGCGGCGACCATGGCTATCCAGAATCCGTTTCCGTATCCGGATCGATTTGGGAGTTACTTCCACCTGTTCGTCCGGCCCGATGTATTCCAGAGCCAGCTCCAGAGTCATATTCAAAGGCGGAGTGAGCAAAATCGCCTCGTCGGCCGCCTTGCTGCGCATATTGGTCAGCTTCTTCTCGCGGCAGACGTTGATCTCCATGTCTTCGTCGCGGGCGTTTTGACCGACGACCATACCGGCATAAACCGGCACACCCGCTGCGATGAAAAGGGTCCCCCTCTCCTGCCCGGCGTCCAGGGCATAGCTGGTGCTGATGCCGCTTTCATAGGAAATGAGCGAACCGTGGAGGTTGATCCGCACCAAGTCCGACTGGTAGGGATCGTACTTGTTGAAAACGTGATTCAACACCGCCGTGCCACGCGTCCTAGACATCAAGGCGGACTTGAGCCCGATGACGCCGCGGGTCGGCATATCGTATTCCAGATGTTGTTCGCCGGAAGGAGTTGAATCGATGGAAAGAAGCATCCCTTTGCGCGCGCCGCACTCGGCAATCACCTGTCCCTGATATTCAGCCGGAACGTCGACGGTTACCAGCTCGTATGGCTCCAACTTTTGACCGTTTTTTTCGTGCAGAATCACCGTCGGCTGGGAGACCAGAAGCTCAAACCCTTCCCGCCGCATCTGCTCGATGAGAATCGCCAGATGCAGTTCTCCCCGGCCGGAGACTAAGAACGAATCAGGTGAATCAGTCTCTTCCACCCGCAGAGCGACGTTGGTTTCTAACTCTCTGGTAAGCCTCTTCCGAATCTGCCGGGAGGTGACCAGATTTCCCTCTTTTCCGCTGAAAGGGGAAATGTTGACGCTGAAGATCATCTGCACCGTGGGCTGATCAACCTCTACTGGTGGCAATTGCCTGGGGTTTTCAAAGTCGGCAATGGTTTCGCCGATGGCTATTTCCGGCAGGCCGGCAACCGCCACGATTTCTCCCGCTTCCGCCGCTTGGGCTGGCTCCTGTTTCAAGCCTTGGTAGATTAGAATCTCGTTCACCTGGCCGGAAACGATGCAGCCGTCTGTTTTGATTTGGGCCACTTTTTGCCCGGTAGAAATTTTGCCGGAGGTAATCTTGCCGATGCCCATTTTCCCTTTGTAGGTGTCGTAGGCCAAGGCCAGAACCAGAATCTGCAGCGGCTCCTTGGTATTCACCAGGGGCGCAGGAATTTTTTGCAGAATGGTTTCGAACAGCGGTTTCAAATCAACTCCGGGCCTGTTCAGATCTAGGGTGGCGCTTCCAGACGTGGCCGAGGTGTAGACAATCGGAAAATCGAGCTTGTCGTGGTCGGCACCCAGATGGACGAAAAGGTCAAAGGTTTTGTTGACTGTTTGATGCGGGTCGGCGTCATCCCGGTCAATCTTGTTCACCACCACCACCGCCTTTAGGTCGAGCTCCAGCGCTTTGCGCAGGACGAATTTGGTCTGGGGCATCGGCCCCTCTTTGGCGTCGACCAAAAGCAGGACACCATCGGCCATCCGCAGAGTTCGTTCCACTTCTCCGCCGAAATCAGCATGGCCGGGGGTATCGACGATGTTGATTTTGACGCCGTTGTAGATCACGCTGGCGTTTTTGGCCCGGATGGTGATGCCCCGTTCCCGCTCCAAATCCATCGAATCCAGAATCCGTTCACCCATCTGATCCAAATTCCGGGCCGCCTGGGTTTGCTTGAGCATCGCGTCCACCAGGGTGGTCTTGCCGTGGTCCACGTGGGCGATGATGGCGATATTGCGTATGTTTTTCCGTCGTTCCATCTTTCCCTTTTTCAAGAACAACGCGCCCTTCAGGGGCGCGAAGTAATACAAATATAACCTATTTTCGGGTTAGGTCAATCTAAAATAGATTGCCAGACACGCCAGGAGAATGCCGGGCTCAACCCGACTGCGCCCTGTCTAATATCAGGGATCAGCTAATCTTATGTGAAGCCGGGCCGCCAACCTCTTACAGCTTAGGCTGCGGGGCAATTTCTGTGCCGCAAGCTCAAGCTGAAAGCCGACTTTGTTTTGCTGCCCTCGCAGACGCTAAACTCGCCCAGACATGATGGACGGGAGCGCATCAAGCCAGTTTTGGGCAACATCACAAGTCCTAAGTCTAACAAGGCATAGACCTACTTATACTCAGCCGGGCGTTCGGTCTCAGGGTTTTCAAAACTATATTGGAGCTATAAAGATAGATACAGATTTTGGTCAGTTTGCCCGGATTTTTTACCCCGTGAGGGAGTCGAACCCCCAACCCTTGGATCCGAAGGCCGATGGGGGGTTCTTCTTATCCTGTTGTTTATCAAATGAACCGTAGTTGCAGCATGGAGATAGCTATTCTAGCAATACCCACCATAATTCAAGAAAACCCACGATAACACAACCCAAATGGAAACAAAATGGAAACAGGGGGGGTACCCCCCCCATTTATTTTGATCGAGAGATTTAGAATCCGTCGGAGAGATTTTTCAAATGATTCCGGACTCAAGGTAGCAGATTGCTTTAATGGGCCATCACTCCAGGACTTTTCGCTTGAAAAAAGGTGGTTTGCTTGACCAAAAAGTGTATTTTAACGTCTTATTCGGATGGTCAAAATAGATTCGAACGACGTATACCAAACTACATGTTAAACATTAAAAACGAAGGAATTATTCTTGAACGAACTAATCTCTTTTTTGAAAGCGAGGCGGTATTAAATCCGGGCTGCATTGAGGTAAACGGAATAGTTCATATGTTCTATCGGGCGGTCCGGCCTGGCAACCACTCGACCATCGGCTACTGCCAACTCAATGACAACAAGATTATTAAACGTCTCGATCATCCAGTCCTTGTCCCCGAATATGACTATGAAAAGCAGGGTGTGGAAGATCCCCGTATTATTTTTCTCGATGGAGTCTACTACTTATTCTACACCGTTTTTGATGGACGGAATGCGCTGGGGGCATATGCCACGAGCAGCGATTTAGTCAATTTCACCAAGCACGGCATTATCACGCCTAAAATCTCCTACCGGGAAGCCATGGAAATAATCGGCAGCAATAAAAATGTTCATGGGCGCTATTTCCACTACGCGCATAGTGTTGAGCGGCACAACGGTCCAGACGTTTTGCTGTGGGATAAAGATCTCTTCATTTTTCCCAAGAAAATAAATAATTCGTTCTGGCTTGTTCACCGCATAATGCCAAGCATCCAGATCGCAACTTTTAAAGACTTCTCTGAACTAACCCTGGAGTACTGGCACGATTACTTCAAGACGTTCGAGCAGCACACCCTTTTCGATCCTCAATATCGCTTTGAAAATAACAAAATAGGAGGGGGTTGTCCCCCCATAGAAACTGAAGCTGGCTGGCTCTTTATCTATCACAGCGTCGGGCAAATATTTCTACGCAAGAAGTACTATGCCGCAGTAGCCCTGCTCGATCGCAATAATCCGAGAAGAGTTATTGCTCGTCTTCCCTATCCTCTCTTTGCGCCCTCTTTCAGGTGGGAACGGAAAGGGAGCGTGGAAAATGTAGTGTTCCCGACCAGTGCACTTATAAAAAATGGCCGCTTGTATATTTATTATGGCGCTGCAGACACTTGTATTGGCCTCAAATCCGTCGTGCTGAGCGACCTCGTCCGCGAACTTAGACGTTTTCCAGTAAACCAATAAAGACTTGCACTTCCACACGGGTTTCGCCTATACTAATACTAAACTCCGTACCCAATGGTCACTCAGCATCCACGTAAGTCCTGGATTGTCTCTGTTTCAACATTCCCCCCACGTGAGTGCGGCATTGCTACGTTTACCCGCGATCTTTCAACTGCATTTGATCAGCTCTTCTCCCCTGGGGTCGAATCAAAAGTAGTCGCCCTCAACATTGACGACGTAACTCTCCTCCCGTATCCCAAAATAGTTATTGCGCAGATCTGCCAGTCTCGCCAGGGAGACTATGCTGCGGCTGCCCAAAAACTCAACGCTCTGCCGCAAGTAAGACTTGTTACAATTCAGCATGAGTTCGGCATTTTTGGCGGAACCTTCGGCGATTACCTGCTAACATTTACAAAAGAACTTAAAAAGCCCCTGGCCATAACTTTTCACACCGTACTGCCAGAACCCAAGAAGGAAATGCAACGCGTTGTGCAGGCTCTGGCCGAGCGTGCAGATATTATGGTTGTTATGACGCACGGCTCGCGCAAAATTCTTGAAACCGATTACTCTGTCCCGCGAAAAAAAATTGCCGTCATTCCGCACGGTATCCATCCGGTTCCCTTCGAACCAAGCAGAAATGCAAAAGAACTTTTAAATCTTTCTCCTGAAATTACCAATCTCAGCACCTTCGGGTTATTAAATCGAGATAAGGGTATTGAATATGTGATTGACGCACTGCCTGAAGTGGTTAAACAATATCCGAATATCCTCTACTTGATTATTGGCGCCACCCATCCCGTTGTCTTGCGCCAAGAAGGCCAGTCTTATCGAAATTCTTTGATTGAGCGTATCTACGCGCTCGGCCTTACCGCCTATGTGCGCTTCTACGATGAATATCTTAAAACCGAAGAGCTGCTCAAATTTTTAAACGCCACCGATATCTATTTGGCCACCCAATTAGACCCTAACCAGGCTGTCTCCGGAACGCTCTCTTATGCCCTTGGCGCTGGTCGGCCAGTAATCGCGACTGCATTTGCCCAGGCCAAAGAAGATGTAACCCCCGATGTCGGCATTCTCGTCGATTTCAAAAAATCAACACAAATAACTGAAGCGTTATTGCAGCTTTTGGGTGACCAATCTAGGCAATTTGCATTGGGCAAGAGCGCCT